>Ga0181582_10001047_pt1 | contig 21047 bp, 16 predicted proteins | sample 071ome_32_FD_132438 | JGI IMG/M metagenome (GOLD analysis project Ga0181582, IMG submission 132438) | Coastal salt marsh microbial communities from the Groves Creek Marsh, Skidaway Island, Georgia - 071405AT metaG (megahit assembly) | ecosystem: Environmental > Aquatic > Marine > Intertidal...
GATCCTCGCGTGCGCCTGCGTGTTGGCGACCAGATTTACGATCTCCTCGCGGAACGTGTGACCGGCACCGACGAGTTCGCGCAGTTTGCAGATGCCTATGAGGTTAAATACGACCGCAGACCGCGGAATGAGAATGTGGCAGAGGCCTATCTCTTTCGCTTGCGCGCACCGGGTTGAGCGTCGGCTGCGCAAAGGTTCCACATCACGCCCGGGGGGATTACCGCAAGACACCAACCTTCCCGGATGATTGTTCCTCCAGTCCCGAAATTCCGGATCGGTGGTTTGGAGCGGGCGTCAGCGACCGCCTCCGGCATCGCTATCAACTGACGCCTGAGGCATCTCAGATGACGGTTGGCTTGCCGTTGCAGGGCCTCTTTTGAACAAACCCACCAGCCGCCTGAAAACAGATCGCAACAGCCTGAAAATTTTCGGCAGCAGCCAGGCCAGCACCAGCAGGAACACCACCAGCAAACCCAGAAAAAGATATGGATGGGTCAACGCGGCCCACAGGCCGGTAATTGCGACAACGTCCTCTGTCACTGACGCTGTCCAATTGGTAAACGGCTCCGGCGAGGTATTGATCACCGCCCGGGTGCTGCTCTTTGCAGCGTGGGTAGACGCAGCCAGCGCGCCGCCGACGATGAGCGCTGCGAATTGCACGGCAGGATCTACTTCGCCAACAGCCCCTGCTGCCAGCACCGCGCCGGCCGGGATCCGAACAAACGTGTGAAGCGCGTCCCACAGCGAATCGAAACCCGGGATCTTGTCGGCGAAAAACTCAACGCAGTACATGAAGCCGGCCGCGGTCATGACCAGCGGATGCTCCAGCACCGCCAGATCCGGCGGCAAGGTCGCTGTTCCGGTACTCCCCATGATGCCAAGCGCGAGGAGCGTGGCGTAGAGGTTAAGACCGCTGGCCCACGCCGCCCCGCCGGCCATGGAAAGTGCTGCTATCGATTCAATGCCCACATTTCGCTCCTGGATAACCGCAACCCGGCGGCCAGCCCCGGAGTCATCGCATGCGTAAAGAAAACTCCGGGGAAAGTTTGTCGGCCGGAGCATACCGGATAGAACAGAGCCCGTTTTCAGATGGTGTCATTTTGAATCCGGGCGACAGCGCGATTCGCGTACAGAGGGGCCACGAGCGCGCCGGATTTCGCGAGCCGGCCTCGCGGACGGGAAGGATATACTCCTCCGCCTTTCCGCACTGCAGAGCAGACTCTCGCCTTGCGCTGCGGTAGACGCCTTCTGCCCGAACAAGGAGACCTTTGCATGAGTCAGGCACGCACCAGTTCACAGACTGTCAGCTCCTGCTGTGACCAGCAGCAACTGGACGTACTCATCGTAGGCGCGGGTTTTGCGGGCCTTTACATGCTGCATCGAATGCAGCAACGCCGACTGCGCGTCCGCCTGTTCGAAGCGGGCAGCGGGATCGGCGGCACCTGGTTCTGGAACCGCTATCCCGGGGCGCGGGTGGATGTCGAGAGCATGGAATATTCCTACTCTTTCGACGAAGCGCTGCAGCAGGAATGGTCATGGAGCGAGCGCTACGCGGGCCAACCGGAGCTGCAGCGTTACATCAACCACTGCGCTGACCGCTTCAATCTGTGGCCGAACATACAGCTCAACACCCGGGTTACAGCCGCTCGGTACCAGGAAGCCTCACGGGACTGGCACGTCGAAACCGCATCCGGAGAAACCGTCAGGGCGAAATACTGCATCCTCGCCACGGGTTTTCTTTCCTCGGGCAGCATCCCTGAGTTCGAAGGCCTCGATGACTATGCCGGGAACAAATACCTGACTTCGCGCTGGCCGGAGGGGGGCGTTGATTTCAGCGGACAGCGAGTTGCCGTCATCGGCACAGGCTCGTCGGCGGTCCAGGCCATTCCGATCATTGCGCAACAGGTGGACCACCTGTTCGTCTTCCAGCGCACACCACCGTTTTCCATCCCGCTGCGCAACGGTCCGCTGGACCCTGAATTCGAAGCCCGCGTCAAAGACATGTACCCGGAATGGCGGCGGCTGCAACGCTACGAATCTCGCGTAGGGTTCATCGCTGTCAACAATCAGCCAACGCTCTCCAACGACAATAGCGCCCTCGCCGTCAGCAGTGCTGATCGCCTGGCGGATTATGAAAACCGGTGGCAGTCGGGCGGCCTGTGTTTTTACGCGTCGTTCATCGATCTGCTGACCAATCAGGCAGCAAACGACACGCTCGCCGACTTTGTGCGCGAAAAAACACGCGCACGGGTCAACGATCCCGAGGTCGCGGAGATGCTGCTGCCGCGCGGCTATCCCATCATGGCAAAACGCCTGTGCGCAGACACGAACTATTACGAGACCTACAACAGGGATAACGTCACTCTGATCTCCATCAAAGATTCCCCGATCGAAAAGCTAACTGCTACGGGACTCGTCGTGCGGGGCGAAGAGTACGCTGTCGACAGCATCGTGTTCGCGACGGGATTTGACGCGGTCACCGGCGCGATCAGCCAGATAGAGGTGCTGGGTAAGAAGGGCCAGGATTTGAACGACCACTGGACCGGCGCCCCGCGCGCCTACCTTGGCCTGGCCAGCGTCGGCTTCCCCAACCTGTTTTTTCTCGACGGGCCCTGCGCCAATGGCGCTCTGGTCAGCCCGATGCTGTTGTCGGAATACCAGGTGGAATGGATAGACCGCTGTCTCGAGCACCTGGGTTTCGCGGAAGAGACGGTCATTGAAGCTACTGTCGAGGCCGAAGAGGGTTGGATGCAGCACATGCACGAGGTGGGTGAAGGCAGTCTGCTGTTCAAAGCCAACAGCTGGTACGTGGGCGCCAATATTCCTGGCAAACCCCGCGCGCTGCTGTCCTATCTTGGCGGTCTGGAAAACTACCGACAGCAGTGCACGGCGGGCGAAGCTGACGGCTACGCGCACTTCTCAGTGAATCGGGGATAGCCCTTCGCCGAGGCTGGCGGCGGCCCCCGGCTGTCTGTGGAGCACCCAGGCACAGCGGGTCGCTAAGTGGGACGTATCCCACTTATGGTCTTGAAAATTTTGTGGTTGTTATCCCACTTCTCGTCGCTGCAGGATCGAGGTATGCACACCAGGGCGAGGAGGCACCGTGGGGGAACGAGCCGCCAATCTGCTGCAGACAATCGCCGATTTCTGCCGGCAAAGAGGGGTCGCAGAGACAACCTTCGGTCGCCAGGCGGTCAACGACGGTAAATTCGTCGGCCGACTCCGTGATGGCGCGCGAATCACGCCGGCTACTCTGGCGCGACTGAACCAGTATCTCGCCCGCCACGGCGCCGCACCGGCCGCCCCAGCTGCGCACGAACTTTCAGAGCTCATTGACGTCGGCGCCGCTCCCGAACCGCCGCAACCTCTGCCCGATCAGCGCTCCCGCTCGCAGAATTTCCGCTTCTTCGATAACCGACAGAAGTACCTCCTGTTCGTCAACACCTGCAGCGAGAAAGCCGTCGTCGCCAGGCGCGTCGGCCTGGAGATCTCCCATCTTCATCCCCGACCGCCCGCGCTGCGTCTTTTCGATGCCGGCATGGGCGATGGCAGCGTGCTCGATAGCGTGATGCGGGAAATGCACAGGCGCCAGCCGACCCTGCCGTTCTATATCGTGGGCAAGGAGATCAGCCTCGAAGACGTCCGCCTGTCCTTGCAGAAAATGGCCGATCGCCTATCGGAACACCCGGCCACGGTCCTGGTTGTGACCAACATGTACTACACGGAAGCACCATGGCTGACGCCGCGCTCGCTGAGTGCAGCCACCGCTATGGTATGGAAGGAACTCGCTCTGGAAGGGGATACCGCGCACCAGTTCGCAGAGCAGATCGAGGAACTCGAGCCGTTTCTCGCCAAGGCCTGGCAGGCCCGGCCCAGTCCGGTATCCGGTAATCCGGTCTACGAAAGTCCGGTCGTGCTCGTGATTTACCGCCGCGACTACCAGTTTCTGCTGCACGACGTCATCCCTCGGCAGGCCGGCGCGTCGGCCGGTTTTGACCTGATCATCGCCTCGCAGCCTTATCGCGCGCGGGTATCGCTTGATTTCAAGGCAGAGCGGGTCATCTCACCGCTCGCACGAGCGCTCGGCCCCGGTGGGCGTCTGCTCGGAATCCATTCCTGCGGCAACGATCCGGGCATGGAAATAGTCCGGCAGATCTGGCCGGGTGAAGATCCCTTTACCACCAGCCGCCACGACCTGCTGCGCGCTGTAAGAAGAGCGCTGGGACGAGACGCACGGGATTTCAATTTCAACGCCTATGCCGACTCACGTGCGATCTTCCGCTACGACATGCACACCCTGCCAACCGAGATCTCAGAGAGCATCGGAACCTCAACCCTGTTCGCCGCATGGAACGCAGCAACCTACGTTGCTCAGATTGAGGACGAACGTCTCGCTCAGGTGGTTGGCGACCGTAGTTATCTGGACGCTACCAGCGAAATACTCCAGCGCTGCGGCAGCCTCTGGTTTCTGGATGAGTCTTATGTCATTTCGCGAAAACGTACCTGAAGCGCCTTCTCCGGCGTCGCTGCATGCAGAACCGAGTGGCCGGCCGGGCAGCAGCGGCCCCTGGTCACTGGAGCTGCTGCCCCGCGCACTGTTCGAGCTCCCGAAGCTTCGCGACCATCTCGCGCCAGGCACGTCGATCTTTATCCCTTCGCCGGAAGGTACGAGCAGCGCGGAGCTCGTGAAAGCAGCGGAGCGGGTTCGCACCGCCGGTTTCAATCCTGTCCCGCACATCGCGGCGCGTCGCCTCGCCTCGCGCACTGATGCGACCGAATTTTTGTCGCGGCTTCATGAAGCGGCACGAGTAGAGCAGATCCTTTTAATTGCCGGTGACATCATCGCCAGCGACGGGCCATATAAAGATTGCTCAAGCTTTCTGCGCGACGACCTGCTGCGTGATCACGGTATCGTCCAGGCTGGACTGGCCGGCTTTCCGGAAGGCCACCCGCATCTCAACCCGGGCCAGGCGATGCAGACTCTGGAACTCAAGGTCCGGTATCTCGAGGCCCAGGGCATCAAACCCTTCATCGTCACGCAGTTCTGTTTTTCACCCCAGCGGGTGCTCGCCTACTGCGCAAGCCTCGCACGGGCGTTGCCCACTCTGGGTCTGCAGGTCGGCATTGCAGGCCCCACGGATCCGCTCAAACTTCTGCGCTATGCCCGTCTCTGCGGGGTGAGCGCCAGCCGCCGAGCGCTCAGCCAGCTGGGAACAGGGATCGCACGACTGGCGCTGCACACCGACCCGGGACCGCTGGTTGAAGCCATTGCCACACAGCGTGCCCAGGGTCGTCTGTGCAACGTCAGCGGGATTCATGTCTTCGGTTTTGGCGGCGCTATCAGCACCGCCGAATGGATTCGCTCGCGTCAAACCGCGACCTGAACCTGCGAACGCTCAGACCTGAACGAGACGCGTACTGGATCTGCGGGGACGGCTTCAGAGCAGACTTTCCACCGTATCGCGTACAGCATGCGCACGCCGACGACGCTTGCGCCTGGCATCTGACCGGCGTGCCGGGCATACACCCAAACTCTTCTGGATGCAGCACGGATCCCATTGGCGCTGGCTGGACGTTACTGCGATGTCCTTCTCTCAACCGCGTTTCCGCCATCCCCGACGCGGTACCGCTTCACATACGGCTGGCCCTACAATCGCCCCAGCTGCGTTGACCAACCCTGGGGAGGAAAATCATGGCTCGCAATATTTTTCTGCGCGGAGCGCGACTGATCGATGGCCTGAACAAACCCTGCAATGACATGGTCATTGTGATTACCGATGACCGCATTTCACGCGTGGTCCCCGCCGCGAAAGCACCGACTCCTCGGAAAAAGGACACGGTGTTCGACCTCGGTGGCAAGAGCGTCATGCCGGGAATGGCCTTCTGTCATTACCACCCTGCCTACGATGACGTAAACAGCATTCAGGAGATCGATCTCAAGCATCCGCCGACCATGCTGACGCTGGTCGCAGCCAAGAACGCTGAGCTGTTGCTCATGTGCGGCTACACCATGTCCGTGGGTGCCGGCGCCGCACACTACATTGATGTTGTGCTACGGAATGCCATTAACCGCGGACTGATCCGGGGGCCGCGGGTCATGGCCTGCGGGCGCGACGTGGTCACGACTGGAGACTCGGTTGACTCCCATCCCGAGTGGTGGGGCCTGGGTCTCTCGGGACTGGCCTGCGTGTGCGACGGCCCGGAGGATTTCCGCAAAGCAGTTCGCGAGGAAGCCAAAAACGGCGTCGACATTGTCAAGCTCTATCCGACCGGAGGGCACGGACTGCCGCATGGCCGTGAAATGATGAGCATGACTGAGGAAGAGCTGAACATGGCGGTCAGCACTGCTCACCAGCGCGGCGTCAAAATCCGTGGCCATCTGATCAGCCAGCGCGGCGTAAAGGCGGCCCTGCAGGCCGGCATCGACGTGGTCGATCACGGAGACGGAACGGATGACGAATGTATCGAACTTTTCCTCGAGAAGGGCAGCTTCCTGGCGCCAAGCCTGTACTTCCCGTCCCGTCTGGTCAGTGGCTACCTGAGCGGTGAAGCGCCCGGACTCGCGCCCATGATCCCGGACCTAGAGCGCACACTCGAAGAATTTCCAGAAGTCGTCAAACGCGCCGACGAGGCTGGCGTGCGGATTGTCCTCGGCGACGATTTCGGATTCGGGTCGTTGATGCCACACGGCGACTACGCCAAAGAACTCGCGGTCTATCCGGAACTCTGCGGCGTCAGCAATCTCGATGTGATCCGCTGGGCGACCGTAAACGGGGCCGCGCTCCAGGGGCGGTCGGAAGATCTAGGAACCATCGAGGCGGGCAAGCTCGCCGATCTCCTGATCGTCGACGGCGACCCCTCGAAGGATCTGCGCGTACTGCAGGACCGAGATCGTCTGCTCGCGATTATGAAAGGCGGCGAGTTTGTGAAGTGCACTCTCTCCGCCCAGGATCAGACGGTCTCGGCTTGAGTGAAGGGGCGCGGAGCGGGGGGATATCTGCGCCCCGCCCGCTCTCACGCCAGCCCCGCTGCGCAGACGAGCCACACAGGCGTCTCCCCGCCCCGGTCCTCCGAGACCCGCACCACGGGAAACCGCGGGTCCACGAAAGGCGACTGTTCTGCACCCCGCTTTGGCAGACCGGCATGCCGGAGACCGCGCCGAAGTGGACGCAGATTCGTCAGGCCATGCTCGACCGCATCGGCGAGCTGATAAAAAGCGAAACCAGCGTCGCAAAAACCAATTTCGGCGGCAGGTAGAGCTCAGACGACCTGTACCGATTCCCGGAATTTACCCAGCTACCCGAACGACTTTTCCACTACGCCAACGAGATCGCGCCGAGCTACGCGCCCGACCTGGGCTTCGACAAGGGCATTCTGTGGGCCAACGTGAATGACCGCTTCAACTTCAACTCGGTGCAAGCGCACGCGGACTCGCTGATGTCCGGGGCGTTCTATCTAAGCGTGCCGCGCGAGGATCAGGGCGTGATCCAGTTCTTCGATGCGCGTGAGGGTGCACCTGCGTCCCGCTGGCGCAGTTTCATTCAGCTCTCCGGCGATACCGAGCTGACCCCGGGAGTCGTCTCGGTCGCCCCACTCGAGGGCGATATTTTCTTTTTCCCGGGCTGGCTCAAGCACTGGGTCACGCCGAATCTGACCGACGAGCTCCGCGTGTCGGTCTCATCCAACCTGCGCACGAGCTGAAAGATCACGGCTAATCCACTTCGAAGTCTGTCAGACCACCGGCGATGGTTTCTTCCATCCAGCTGCGGTACTGCGTAAACCCGCCGATGTAGGAAAGCAGGCCAACCGGTTTGCCTGCGACGTTCGTGCCCATGTACCACGAGTGGCCGCGCGGAAAGACCGTCGCGTTCGCCATCTCGCGTGAATGATGCATCCAGCGTTGCGCCGCTGCGGTTCGCGGCTCAATAGTCCGCTTGCCGCGTGCTTTCATCGCATCAAGGATCTTGAGCAACCAATCCGTTTGATATTCAGCCAGCAGAATCGGTGGGTAAAAGGCGGTCGGACTACCGGGTCCGCAGAGATAGAAAAGATTCGGGAAGCAGGGGGTCATGAGTCCCAGGAAATTATCCGGCCCCTGCTGCCAGCTGCTGCGCAGCTCGCACCCGTCGCGTCCCTGGATATCAATCCGCGTCAGCGCGCCGGTCTGGGCATCGAAGCCGGTTGCAAAGATCACCGCATCGAGCGCGATCTCGCGCTTACCCACCGTGAGCCCGCCACGCGTAAAACGAGTTAAAGGGTTTTCGTTGAGGTCAACCAGCGTCACGTTGCCGCGGTTGAAGCTCGCGTAGTAGTCGTCGCTGACCGAGAGTCGCCGCGAAAATACCGGATAGCCCTGCGGCAGGAGCTTCTGCGCCAGAGCCGGGTCATCGATCTGGGCGCGAATTTTTTCGCGCAGGAACTCCGCCAGCGTCTCGTTAGCCTCGAGGTCGAAAATGAGATCGTTGAACGCGTTCAGAAAACACAGCGAGCCGTTCTGCCAGCGCCGTTCGAACTCCGCTTGACGTGTCGTCGCATCCACCGCCAGCGCACTGACATGACGCGGCAAAGGCAACGCCTCGACTGCGCCATCGAGCAGTCCTATCCCGGTTTCGGACAGGAACTCGTGGCGCCGCAGGGTGGCGTACTGCGCCTTGATCGCACGTTCGTACGCGGAGTCCATCGGCCTGTTATGAGCCGGCACCACGAAAGGCGCGGTGCGCTGGAACACGAACAGTTCTTCAACCTCCCGCGCCAGCGCACCAATCACCTGCACGCCGCTCGACCCGGTCCCGATCACCCCGACCCGGAGCCCGCTGAAATCGACGGATTCTTTCGGCCAGCGCGCCGTGAGGTAGCGCGCGCCACGGAACTCCTCAAGTCCGGGAAATTCAGGCTCTCTGGGCGCAGAAAGCAGACCGGTGGCCATGACGCAGAAGCTGCAGGAGATCGTTTCGTCGTTTTCCGTGCGGAGCCGCCAGCGGCAAGACTCAGCGTCGAATATCGCCTCCCGCACCCGCGCTTCAAGCTGTATGTCGCGAGTTAGGTCAAAGCGCGCGCAGACATGTTCGAGATAACGCTGCAGCTCGGGCTGGGCGGGAAAACGCTCGGACCAGCGCCAGTCCTGTTCGAGCTCGCTGGAAAAAGAGAACGAGTACTCGAAGCTCTCGAAATCGACCCGTGCGCCGGGATAGCGATTCCAGAACCAGGTCCCGCCGACCCCATCGCCCGCTTCTAGCAGACGCACGCTGAGACCGTGTTCGCGCAGTCGATAGAGTGCCTGCAGGCCGGCGAAACCGGCGCCGACGATGACCACATCGACATGGGCTATAGCCCCGACGGGCATCGCGGCCGAACCACTTTGCGCGTTGCGCATTTCAGCGGCAGGTGAGGTTTACGCAGGGCCGGTCGCAGGCTGAGGCCGTGTTCAGGCTTTCTGCACTTCGACCAGGTTGTCGGAAAAACTCGGCGCGTGCCCCATATTGGCAAACTCTGCTGAGCTGACGACGTTGACCGTGCCGCGGTTCAGCTGTCGCCAATAGCCCAGGGTGGCAACCACCACACCGGGATTCACATCACCGGTAATCTGCGCCACGGCTTCGAACGCACCGCGATCGTTGAACACGCGGACCACATCCCCCTCCGTGATACCGCGGGCAGCGGCATCCGCAGGACTGACCATGACGAACTGCTCGCCCTGACCGCGGATCTTCTGAGTCATGTTGGCGTAGCAGGAATTCAGAAAACCGTGACTCTTGGGAGATACGATGTTGAGCGGATAGCGCCTGGCCAGCGCCGGGTTACTCGCCGGGCTTTCGCGCGAAGGCACGTAGTCCGGAAGCGCATCCAGCGGCTCTGCGCCCTGCAGGTGCTCGTACATCTGACGGAACGGCGGCGCGACAAAGTTACCGCCCGCGGCAATGCTCGACTTGAACTCACACTTACCGGAGGGCGTTGGAAACGCGCCTTCACGATGCGGCGCGCGCTCGTCAGCACCGCCCAGCGCCAGACGCGCGAACCCGTGCTCGCGCAGATGCGTCAGATCGAAACCGGCACAGGCCGGCGATGCCCAGTCAACAAAATGTTCGAGACACTCCCCGTCCGACCACTGGAATTCCGGTTCATCGAAGCCCATCCGCGCAGCGAGACGGCGGAAGATCTCACGGTTAGGTACCGCTTCACCCGGCGACTCGACGCATTTCGCGTTATATGTCAGGTAGTTGTGGCCCCAGGACAGAATGATGTCTTCCATCTCGGCACCCATTGAGGCCGGCAGCAGGATGTCCGCGTAGGCTGCCACATCCGTGACGAAGTGTTCAGCCACGACGAGGAACAGATCTTCGCGCTCAAGCCCGGCTACGATCCTGTCGCCTTCCGGCGCCTGTGTAACCGGGTTCGAGTTCCAGCACATGAGCGATTTAATGGGCGGGTCGAGCGGGATCTCACCCGTTAACAGGCGCCCCAGCTGCAGGTTGTTCACGACGCGGGTCCCGGACGGGATCCAGTCCGGTCGACAGATAGCCTGGAAGTCGTAGGGGTGTTCCCACACGGGCATCGCCAGGATCCCGCCACCGACGTGCCGCCAGGCGCCGGTCAGCGCCGGCAGACAGCACACTGCGCGGATGGTCTGGCCTCCGCCATGATGCCGTTCAAGCGCCACACCGATACGCATGGCCGCGGGCTGGGTTGCGGCGTACTCCCGCGCAAGTCGGCGGATCTCTTCGGCCGGGACCCCGGTGATATCAGCCGCCCACTCGGGTGTGCGGTCCGCGGCCCTTTCCGCGAGCTCGTCAAAGCCGACGGTGTAGTTGTCGACATAGTCCCGATCGACCAGACCCTCGGCGCACAGCACGTTGATCAGCGCCATCGCCAGCGCGCCGTCAGTTCCCGGCCGAGGCGCAATATGCCAGTCAGCCTCTTTGGCGGTCCGCGACGCGTAGGCATCTATGACGACGACTTTAGCGCCGGATTTCTGCGCATCTTTGACGATATGCCAGTGATGCAGATTGGTGCTCACGCTATTGCATGCCCAGATCACGATGTAGCGGGCGTGCCGGAATGATTCAGGGTCAAGTCCGCCACTCGGACCGTAGGTCATGAGCCACGCGGTGGCCGATCCCTCACCGCAGAACGTCCGTTCCATGACGGTCGCGCCGAGGCGATTAAAAAATGCATCGCCACCGTTCAGACCGTGGACCAGCCCCTGGTGTCCCAGGTAGCTGTAAGGCGCGATGGCCTGCGCACCATACTGGTCAATGATGGCCCGCCATCGGTTTTCTATCGCATCGAGCGCCTCCTCCCAGCTGATACGCTCGAAACTCGCGCTGCCCTTGGGCCCCGTGCGGCGCATCGGATAAAGCAGACGTTCCGGGTGGTAGTGGCGCTTCTCGTAGTCACGCAGCTTGACGCAGAGACCGCCGCGGGTCATCGGATGTTCGGGATTTCCCCGTACACCCACCAGCTTGCCGTCCTCAACTTCAAAGACCATGGAACAGGTATCGGGGCAGTCATGGGGACAGCCTCCGTGATGCGTAGATTTCATAACTGCTGACATCGTTTCCTCCCCCCCGCGGTGACGGCGCTGCTGCGTTTCATCTGTGAGTCTAGCAACAGGGCCCGGTGGCGCGCTCGCGAAGCGCCCACCCCGAGCGCAGAAGTCAGGAAAGATGCTTTTCAGGGAAGCAGTTCGGCGCTGTCTCCGAGCTTAATCCGCCCCGGTTCGATCACCTCGCAATAAGAAGCAAAACCCGGCGTCGCGTAGTCGGGCAGCATGCCGTCCGGCAGGTGTACTTTTTCCCGATACTTGATCAGCGCCTGCATCACGGCCTGGTCTGCAATGCCGGATGCCGGATTGAAGCCGGTGATCTGGCAACGCGGCACCGCGGTGCGCATACGCAGCAACACATCGCCCACCCGCACCTGCTGTCCGTCCCAGCCGTCCTCCGCGTGGGCTTCGTCGTTCGCCAGCACGATACCGACGCGAAAACGAGCTGCATCGACCTCCGCACCGACCACTCCGGCGAGGCGCCGCAATGAGCCGGTGGTCGTCAGGGTAACGGGCAGCACGTCGATAGCGCCGCCGGCAGAAAGACAGCGCACCAGCCGCAGAGGACGCCCGGCAAACGCAGACAGCGCCTCCTGCCATGGACCCGCCACCTCGCGCACGCTTACCCCGCGGAGTCCGTGATGATCAATTTCAAAAGCGCGCCCGGTTGCCGCTGCTGGACCCGACAGGGAACTGCCATCCGGCCACGTCAGCTGGAGCTCGGAAGCGTCGTCCGATAGCTCAAAGGTGAGTGGGATGAACTCGCTGTGTTGCGCCGAGCCGACAAAGCGATCGTCAGCCTCGACCAGACCGAAAGACCGGTCATGCCGGATACCGTCCGTGTCCACTGCCACCTCTGCCGGATGCAGAAAGCGCGTTGCCTTCACGAAGACCCGCCCGAGCTGAGTGACCTGCATTTGCTCTACTCCACCTGAATGTCCCGACGAGATGCTTCCGTAAGCTCGACGCGCGTGTCAAACAGGTCTTAACGAGGCGGAAAACGGCCGCTCTCCGGACAGTGCTGATCCGGGGCGGTTTCCCAGCTGCGCCATCCGACGGTAACCTGAGCCCTTTCCGAGTGAGCCGATTAACGACCTTTCCCGTAAAAAAACTATGAAATTTCGAACGATTATTCTCAGCAGTCTCCTGATCCTTACGCTGCTCCCATTGGGCGTCATAGCCGACACGGTCGAGGACTTCCAGACCTGGGCGGCAGTCATTGCCACCGTTTCGCCAGCCGGAAAAGAAGCCCCTTATCGCGTCTGGCTCGAAGCTCAGGGGCGGTACGACGATGACAGCTCACATCTCAACCAGAGCCTGCTGCGAGCTGCCGCGGGCTACCGCATAAGACCGCGGACGGTCCTCTGGGCGGGCTACGGACATATCAATAACGATCCGCAGGGAACAGATGAAGACGTAACCGAGCACCGTTACTGGCAGCAGCTGACCTGGAGCAAAGAAGCGCCGCTGCTGGGGTTTTCGCTCTCGACCCGCACACGGCTCGAGCAGCGCACCGTCGAGAGCTTCGACGATACCGGATGGCGCTTCCGACACCTGAGCAAGGTGACGCGCCCGCTGGCCTTCGACGGACGGCTTTATCTGTCAGCCTGGGACGAATTTTTCGTCAATCTCAACGACACTGACTGGGGTGCGGATGACGGTCTGGATCAGAACCGACTGTTTGCAGGTGTGGGCGTGCGTCTCGCGCCCAGCGCGCGCGGGGAGGTTGGCTATCTAAATCAGTGGATTACGCGCAGCGGGCAGCCGGACGCGGTCAATCACGTGCTCTCTGTCACGCTCCTACTGAACTTCTGAAGTTCTTTGTCGGGGTCTGGTCAATCGCCTCCGATCTCCGCGGAGCTCTCATCAGAGGAGATCCCTGTCTCCACAACCGGCGTGTGCGGTCTCTCGCCGGTCCTGTCCTGAACATGAATGCCATGACCTGATGCGATGGTCTGATGGGTGTTGCTGCGGCTGTTTGGAGGTGCGCTTGTCCACAGCGAAGCTCGAGTGCATGGACGTCCCATAAGGTTGCGCGCACTACACGCGAGGACCGCGGGGACACGCCGCTGCACGTGCTTATTTAGCGCCGACAGGGCTGTATCCATTAGGCAGCCTGGCGTCCACTGAATTCTGCTCCCGTCTGCGCCCAGGTAGGCGGCGTCGCCACGGCTCTCTCCGTCCGACGGGCTGCCTCCGTGAATGCGACCGCAGCCGCCCGGGCGTGGGTTTCAAAAACGTAAGCAGTTCAAAACACTTCCAACACACTTCTCACGTCAGACATCCTTTGAAGCAGCAAGAGCGCGTTTTATTTGAAATAAATTTCCTGTTCGGTACTTTATTTGAGCGGCTCTTTCATCTGCCACTCGTTCGCAAATCGACCGGCCTCAGTCGCGACGACAGGCTGGGATTCGCAATACTGCTTCCGCATGCAAAGCGTCGAGAATCCCCCTGCGCTTCAGTCCCGCGCACCCAAAGCAGCCCATCTTCGCTCGCTCGTCTGCGCCCTCATCCGCTCTAACTATGATGGATAACCGCTGCACGGCTTATTAATTAATTCCTTTTCAGTAAAAAAATGAACCATATTCGCGGTTTCCCCCGCACGTCAGTATCTGAAAACACCTCAGCGCCGACGACTGATCTGGCTTTCAATCTGGTAGCAGACGCACGAGAGCTACAGGTTAATCCTCGGGCCCGAGACTCAGGACCTGGTTGAAGGTAACCCGAAGCCTAGTCGCCAGTGGTTTTTGATTGGATGCAAAACCGGAGGCTTGACGCCGCGCCAGGCTGCTGAAACGAATCTCCTGAAACGTCTTCACAGACAATGACACAGCACCGATACCAGTCTGTCCTTGTCATTTCTCAGGAAAGTGCCTGACCTGGCAGACAGACCGCTCTGATGGCCGCAAAAGCCCTCGCGGACGCCAGCCGATCCTGCGCGAATTGTCGCGAAACCTCACCCAGGAAAAGCAAGCCTTCGAATCCACCGCACACCGCAAGACCGCATCGTTTGCACCGCGGCCTGCATCAGGCGCGGCGGCGACGCCAGGCTACTGCCGGGCTGGAGGTCCCTGGTGCTTCACGTCTTTTTGTTCATGCGTTCATCGCTTCCAGCACCTGCGGCAGCACGTCGACGTAGCTCTGCACGTCGGACAGGCGCCCCATGCTGACGCGGGACCAGTTGGTGTAGTCCCGATAAATGCCTCGAATGAGAACGCCACGCTGCGCCATCTCCGCGCGGAAAGTCTCCGCATTGAGCCCACCCAGATCCACAAACAGAAAATTGGTTTGTGACGGCAGAGAGCGCAGCCCGTGTGAGCGCACCGCTTCTTCAATCATCCCGCGACCCTCCAGGATGATGGCTTTGGAATAGCGTATAAACGCCTCGTCGTTATAGCTGGCCAGCGCCGCCGCAACACCCGCCTGATTGAGCGCGTAGTCTCCCAGACTGAATTGATTGACCTGTTCGATGATCTCCTCACTACCGAGCATGTACCCGATGCGCAGGCCAGCAAGCCCGTAGATTTTGGAGAAGGTGCGCGCGACCGCTACGTTGTGACCCTCACGGACCAGATCGACCATCGAGTTTCGTGACGGATCATCGGTGACCTCGTTGTAAGCCTCGTCGACCAGTACGTAGGTCTTGGCCGCCGCCGTACGGCAGAATTTCCGTAACGCCTCGGGCTCCTGCATCAGGCCGGTGGGATTGTTCGGATTGGTGACATGCACCAGCGCGATGGCCGAAGTGATCCCAGCCGCCATCTGTCCAAGGTCGATGCTGAGGTCCGGAGACTTCGGCAGCCGACGCAGCACCGCCCCCTGTCGCTCTGCCGCCTTGGCAGTGGTGTCCCAGAACAGATCGGCGCAGAGGATCTCACCGCGGCGAGATGCCGCCACAGCCAGATAGGTCAATACCCCGCTGGAACCTGAGCTGAGCGCAACGTTGCTGGTACTCAAACCGTGACGCTCTGCAATCATTGACTTGAGTCGCCGGACATTTTCTCCAACGTAGTAAGCACTGTACTGCGCAGCTTCCGCGATCGCTTTTTTGGCCCTGACGCTGGGTCCGGTCGGGTTTTCATTAGCGTTGAGCTTGGCGATCCCGGGCTGAGGCACGAGGATGTCAGAACCGTCCGTCACTGCCCGCGCGCCAACTAATCCCGACAGCGCCGACAATCCGGCCGCCGCTGCAGCGCCTTTGAGAAAGATGCGTCTGTCGTTCATTCCGTCCATTTTCAGTCCCCCGTCAGTCGCTCGGATCCACCGGCAGTCACGTCAAAGAGTCAGGCCCTTATAGAACATGGAGCATGACACCAGCAGCAGATAGACACCAAAAATCTGTTTGAGCCTGCGGCCATCAAGACGGTGCGCCCAGGCAGCGCCAATCGGCGCTGTCACAAGAGACAGGCTGCTTATCGCGAGCAACGCGGGTACGTTCATGTAGCCGACTGAGCCGAACACCGCGCTCGGCTGTCCCAGGCCCATCCAGAGAAAACCCAGCGCGCCGGTCAAGCCAATCACGAAACCGACGCCCGAGGCCGTCGCTACAGCCTGATGTATGGGACGCCCACAGGAAACCATGGTGATCACGGTAATCGTCCCGCCACCGATCCCGAGGATCGAAGAAAACGCCCCGAGCGCAGCTGCGAGTGCGGCGCGGGCGATCCCCGCCGGCATCTGCGCTTGTTTGCGGCGAAGATTGAAACGGTCAGGAAAGAGGAAATACACCGAGTAAACCAATACCCCCCCGCTGAACAAGAAAAACAGCGCATTGGCATTGACGTGAGAGGCCACGCTGAGTCCCGCCAGCACGCCTAGAAATACCCAGCCGGCCCAGCTGAGCACGACGCCGAAATCAACCGCCCCTTGCCGCCGGTGCGCCAGCACCGCCCGCGCGGTCGTGAGCGTGATGCATGCAAGAGAGGTCCCTATCGCGGTGTAAATCAGCTCCCGCTGAGTGCCAGCGTAAGCATCCAGCAAGGTCACCAGTGCGGGTACGATGACAAAACCGCCGCCGTTACCGAACAGACCCGCGGTCATACCCGCGACCGCCCCCGCGGCGCAGAGAGTGAGCACCAGCGGCAGATACTCGGCCAGAGCGGTGACCGCGTCCAAGGATCAATCAGCCATCGGAGTTAGAGCCGGTCGAAGTCGCCGGGCATGAGTCGCGTCATGCAGAAGCACGACGCGCTGACCACGGCACTCAAAGTCAGGGCGAGCAGTCAGCGGGAGAAAGGTGCGGGTCGGGCGACCACCAACGCTGGCAGTCAGCAGGAAAAAACGGACTGCAGCGCCAAGCGAGCTCGAAAATGGTGACGACGACAGGTCATCAAGAAGCACGCTAGTCACCGGTATGGAAGCGGAGTGTCGCTGAATTGAGAAGCGCCACCGCCGCATTCATTTCGTTGGTGATCTTGATCAGCTCTGCGATCGAATCCCGGGTGCCGGCAGCCACGTCGGTCAACTGACTCATGGCACCAGCGATCTGGGTAGCGCCGACCGCCTGCGACCGCATTCCTTCATTGACGGTTTCAAACTGCGGCTGCAGCAGCTCGACCTGCTCGATGATCAGACCCAGCTGATCAAAGGTCGACGCCGAAGCCTGAACACCGCTCTCGACAACGTTTTCAAACGCAGCCATCTCCTGCACGCCGCCGGCTACCGCGGCCTGCATTTCCCTCACCATCTGCTCGATATCCAGCGTGCCGACGGCGGTCTGGTCGGCCAGACGTCTGATCTCCTGCGCCACCACTGCGAAGCCACTGCCCGCTTCTCCGGCAACCTCGGCTTCAATGGCAGCGTTCAGGGACAGCATGTTGGTCTGGTCCGCGACTTTGGTGATGGTGCTGACCACTTCAGTAATTTTCTCCGCCCGCTGTGCAATCACGTCCAGTCGTCCACTGATCGCCTCGCTGCCGTCCGACATGTCCCGGATGTTGCTGTTCATGCTGGCGATGTTGTCCCGCCCCTTAACAGCCAGCTCGGCGGTCTCCCGCAGTCGCTCCGCCACTTCGCGCATTGATGTCAGCAGTGCCTCCGCCGTTGCAGCGATCTGCCGCGCGCTGGCGGCAATCTCAGCACTCGATGTGCTGACGGTCTGGACTCCTTCTTCCTGCACCCGGGTCGTGGCGACCATACTTTCAGTCGCTGCGCCGATGGTCGCGTTGACGCTTTTGAAATTGCTCACCAGCGTGCGCAGGTAGGCGACCAGCGACTTGAGCGCGGAGATCAGTACACCCGTCTCATCGTTGCGCTTCGGATCTGAGACAGCAACCGTCAGATCACCAGCCTGCAGCTGCTCCGCGGCGGTGGCCGCAAACCGGACCGGAGACGTGATGCTGCGCGTGAAAACGAGGGCGCCGAGAACGATCGGCAGAGAGAGCGCGAGCAGTACGTATGCGGTCATCGATCTCTGCTCGTCCACCAGCGCCAGCGCTTCGTCGACATCCTGTTTGACCACGATGCCCCACTCGAACGCAGGCGAGTAGCTCGCAATCGCAATGGTCTGCTCACCGCGCTCGTCAACGGACAGCCCATACCATCGAATTCCCAGCACAGATTTCTGCACCGGCAGCGCGCGCTCTGATCCCAGCGGCACGCGGGATTCTTCCGCAAAAGCGGCTCCAGGCCGGAAGCGGGTCGGGGCAACCAGCACGGCGGCGTCTCCGTCACGTTGCGCAACTAACACCTCCCCGGTGCTGTACAGCCCGGTGTAATCCAACAGGATGCGCCGCAGCGCCATATTGTCGATCTGAAGCAGCAACACGCCCTGAAGATGGTTGCGATGCAGGACCGGGCCGGCCACAAAAACAGCAGGCGCCACCATCCCGGGATAGACCCCATAGCGGGATATCTCCTCCTGCTTCAGCGCCCTGGTCCTCGCGAACAGACGCGCCAGCTCCGAATCTTCAAGAGCGCCCTGCTGTAGGTTCCACCCGACATCAAGTTCTGCGCTCTGGCTATTCAGCGCAAACAGGATCTCGCCATCAGGCGCTGCCACCAGGGCGTTGACAAAACCATAAAGCGCGGAGATACGCTCGAGATAGGACTTCAGTTGTGCCCGAACAGTTGCCGTATCCCGCAGCTCATTGCCATCGTCTACGGAACGCTGCAGATCGGCGACCAGCTGCTGAAGCTCTGTGCTGTGACCCGCGGCATGCACGCCGCGCAGCAGTTCCGACGCGAACTCCTCAAGACGGCTGACCTTCCGCTGACTCACCGCGAGGAGATTCTTTCGGTAGGTCTGCTCGAGCGACCGCCCCGACATCCTGTCAACCACCAGCGCGAGCACTGAGCAGGCGAGCACCGCTATCAGAACCATGCCCAGGACCAGACGCCGGGCGAGTGGAACGATGGGGCGCCGGCGGGCCTGCGCTAGCTCGTAGAGTTTTTTCACGCGACCACCCACTGCGCAGTAGCCGCAGACAGGCGCGGGCAGGGTCTTCAACAGCCGGGAGAAAGCCGCGACGTCGGCATCGTTGATCTGGCTCATGACCACCGGCAGGGCCGCGAACTGCAGCCCCAGCGCTTCTGCAGCACGCGCCATCTGCGCGCTGGTTGGCTGCTCGGGGCCGCCCTCGAAATCAGGGCGATTGTTGATCACACTCTTGAACCCGGCATCCGCCAGGCGTTCAAGATCTTCCAGCGTAAGCTGCGGTGAGGCGGCAAAACTTTCACTGAGCGGATTAAGAGATAGCCCTGGAATATCCTTCACAGCGCGCTCTCCTCCGGGTTAGCCCAGCTGTTGCCCCAGGCCTGATACAGGTTGTCCAGGTACATGCGCCAGGCTGCCGGCGTGCGGCTGCTGGGAAAAGGCACCGGGCGAATGGGTCGATCCAGCGCCCATACCTGATCGATACCGCGCGACTTATTGATTCGGCCGATTGAGATCGAGCGCCATGCATGCCCGGTCGCTGCATCCACCGAAATGATCCCCTCCGGCGCTGCGATGCTCTGCCCGTACAGCGCAGTACGGATCTGATCGACTTCGATGCTCTGCGCCTGTTCCACTGCCTGTGCCCACAGCAGGACGCTGCTGTAGGCGGTAGCAATCACGTCGCTGGTTACCCGCTCAGCGCCAAACCGCTCGCGGAATCGAGTTATGAACTCCTGATTGGTTTGCCCCGGCAGGCTCTGCAGATAGCTCCAGGCGGCAAAGTGCCCGCCGACATCCAGCGGATCCATCTTTAGCAGCTCCGACTCACCGATGCTGAAGGTCAGAACGGGTGTCGATTCAGCGCTGATGCCGGCTTCACGCAGCGCACGATAAAACGCGGGATTGCTGTCGCCCACCACGGAGCTGATGACAAAGTCCGGTGCGGCAGCCTTGATCTTTGACACGGTCTGGTCGAGTTTCGTGCTCCCGAAAAACACGTAGCTCTCGCCGACCAGCTCCGCACCGAGGCTTGGCAGCATGTCCTTCATGATCGCGTTGATGGTGCGCGGCCACACGTAGTCCGAACCCACCAGGAAAACGCGCTTGCCCAGATTTTCGACGCCCCAGGTCAGGGCCGGCGTGACCTGCTGATTAGGTGCGGCGCCGATGTAGGCGATATTGCGAGATTGTTCGAGGCCCTCGTAGGCCATGGGGTAAACCAGCAGGTGATCGTGCTGTTCAAACACCGGCTTCACGGTCTTTCGACTGGCCGACGTCCAGCAGCCGAACACCGTCACCACTTTCTCTTCCGAGATCAGTCGTTCTGCCTCTCGAGCAAAGGTCGGCCAATCAGACTGACCATCAGCGACAACGGCCTCGACCTGTCGCCCGAGCAGACCGCCACCACGATTGATTTCCTCGATCGCCAGCAGCTCGGCGTCGACCATACTGCGCTCACTTATCGCGATGGCGCCGGTCAGCGAGTGCAGGATCCCGATCCGGATTGGCGACTCATCCGCGGCACGCGGACGAAACATCACCAGGGCGATGACGACCGCGACCAGTCCTGCGACAAGCAGCGGGTGTTTCAGCAGTGCGCCCGGGTTCAAAACAGAACGGTCCTCAGAGTCCGCGTGGCGAGGAAGAAAAATCGCGGCAGTTGCTTCCTCGGTTTGGCGTCAAGCGCGCAGGTCACCAGTGCCCCAACCCGCCGCGCTGCCCAGGACACAGGATAAATCCCAAGACCGAGCGAAGCTACGCGTTTATACCACCAGGCCTTCACTGCGCTGATTGGGCAACGCTGCCGCCGCTACTCTCCAGGATCGGCCTCCGGTCTCGCGGTTGGCCTTCCTGGCGCGCTGCACAGCCCCAGAAAGTGCGAGCCCTCTGGCCGCTGGAAGATGCTCCTCTGCTCGCGTCAGGCGTCAGGACATAGCAAAACGCCGCATGGAGCGTGCCCCCCTGCTGGACGTATTTATTCGAGAGGACGACACTGGCCTGCGGCGGGGCGCCGTTTGTCCCTTTTCTGCGAGCGAGCAACCATGAAGACCCGCTACGACGAGGAGAATGCCGCGCGCTATCGCGCTGCCAAAGCGCAGGCCCGGCGCGAGCGTTCAGAGCTTTTTTCCA
>Ga0181582_10001048_pt1 | contig 21042 bp, 13 predicted proteins | sample 071ome_32_FD_132438 | JGI IMG/M metagenome (GOLD analysis project Ga0181582, IMG submission 132438) | Coastal salt marsh microbial communities from the Groves Creek Marsh, Skidaway Island, Georgia - 071405AT metaG (megahit assembly) | ecosystem: Environmental > Aquatic > Marine > Intertidal...
CCGACCGCCCTCGACCGCCCTCGACCGCCCTCGACCGCCCTCGACCGCCCTCGACCCAACGCAGACAACAACAACGTACGCCGACCCGATCCCCTCCTGCGTCAGATCGCACCCGACCCGTAACGCATACACGTCATCATCATCCCGAGTCGCCCCGTGCCCCCGCCCAGCCAGCACCCGCCACCTGCCCGCCGTGAACGTGACCGGACGGCAGCCCGACGACTCGGAGAGAGAGAAAACCCGACGACGACTCCGCTCGTTTGTTGCGTGGACGTGCGCGCGTGGGGAGGTATGAAGCAGGGATGAAGCGGGGGATGCCGTCGTCGCGTGACGTAACGTATACGTATACGTATAGAACAGTGTCGGCATGCGTGGAATGAGCGCGCGGCTCGTCATCGAGGGAAGCGGAAAATTTGAACTGAAAATTCATACAAACGAAACGGGTATCAGACATACCGAGGTATACGAACGTACGAACCACGCGCGGAAGAGTTCACAGCAGAGAAGGAGAAACGAGTCATGGTCGGTGTCAGGAAACGGGCGACCCGGGACGAGACTGCGGAACGGTACGGCTCGATTCAAATTCAAATTCCGTCTTGGTCATCACGCCCGTTTCCACCACCTTGTTTGCATTTCTATCGTACATTCTGACGTTGCGTTGTCTGTTCTTGGCCACGACAGGATGGATACGATGGATACGAGCCAGGTGGAGGAAGACGACTCGATCGATGCGCCACTTGATCATCTCCACCCCGAGGCTGCAGCCGAGGCGGAGGGCGCGGGCCGTGGGGGGCTGTCCGTGGGCAAAACCGGCGGCACAGGCGGCGCGACAGCGACGGCACAGCAAAGTCATCCCAAGCAGCCCAATCATCAGCCTCCAGTCGATACCGTCAACGCCGCCACGATTGTCGTGAGCGAGGCGTTTGCCGGGCCGACGGCGCTGTTGGTGGCGACCAAGACGGGTCGTCAGGCGATCGAGGGTGCTGCGACGGCGTGGGTTGCGAGGTATAGCGGTGGATCGGCTGGGTCGTCGCAGAAGATGGAGGCGGTGGGGGAGATGGTGACGTATATGCTGCAGATTGCGGGGGTGGTGTCGATGGCGGTGTCTGGGGTGGACATTGCGAGCGAGGGGCTGGAGATGATATCGGCTCGGGTGGAGGGGCATGTGAAGGAGAAGGGGGTGGAGGCGGTGAGTACGGGGCGGGGTGGGAAGGCGGTGAAGGACGGCTACAGGGAGCTGGTGGACAAGGTGATCAGGGAGCTGGGGAAGCGGGACGAGGGTCTGGATTTCTCCGTGGTCGATACGCTGGTGAACCTGTCGGTGGTGCTGTCGACGTCGAAGATTAGGGAGCTGCGGAAGGTGGCGGTGATGACGGCGGCGCAGGTGAGTATCTCGCTGCTGTACGTGGCGGCGGAGAAGCACGCGGTGCGGGAGTCGGTGCTCAAGCAGATGGAGGACGGGGGCAGCAAGAAGGGGAAGAAGGCGTCTGCGCAGTCGATCAAGGCGTTTCAGGCGCAAGCAGACGTGTGCGGGAGGATTCTCCAGGAGATTTTGTCGTTCAGCGACAGCATCTTCACGAGCGTGTTTTCGAACCGGTTCCGGGACGTGGACTCGGAGATCCGGAGCACGGTCGTGGGGTCCCTGGGGGCTTGGATGGGGTTGTATCCGAGCAGGTTCTTGTCGATGACGTACTTGAAGTATCTGGGGTGGGCGCTGAGCGACAAGGACGGCGTGGTGCGGTATGCGGCGGTGAACGCGGTGCGGGGGGTGTATGGGAGGGAGGAGAACGCGCTGCAGCTGGAGGACTTCACCACACGGTTCGCCGACCGCATGGAGGAGCTTATGGAGGACAAGGAGGACTACGTGGCCGTTGTGGGAACGGAGCTGGTGACGGTGCTCGTGCAAAAGGGGATGCTGGGGAGCGCGAGGGGGCGCAACGTCTTCAACCTGCTGAGCGATCCGAGCGAGCGGCTGCGGGTTGCTGCGGCCGAGCTGGCGGCAGGTATGGTGAAGAATATCGGGAAAGACGCGGTCGAGGCGCGAGGGGAGGAGGTGTTGGCAGAGATCTGCAGCACGTCGGGGACGGTGGGTGCCACGGGTGCCGGCGGCAGGCAGGGGAAAAAGGCCAAGACGGCGAAGAATGCCAAGGGCTCGAAGTCAAAGTCGACGACGAAGACTAACGCAACGTTTTCGAGCCACGAGTACGAGATCACGGGCGTGCTGACGACGCTGAGGTCGCTGGCCGAGGCCAGGGGCCAGCCGAACGAGCCGCTGCCCGAGCAGATTGTGCACTTTGTGATCTCGTCGCTGTCGGAGAAGCTCGAGAGCCTGAGTGACTGGGCGCTGATGGTCGATTGGTTGAAGCGGGAGGTCCCTGCTGCGTTGTTCGGCACGGGCGGCGACGGCCAGCGTGCCGAGCAGAACGCGAGCGCCATGCGGGACCTCGCAATGACCTTCCTGTGCGCCGTCAAGGCGGCGGTGATCCTGCCGACGTCCCGCGCGCAGCAGACGAAGGAGAGGAAGAAGCTGCAGATGATGGCAAAGCAGAACGTGACGCTGCTGCTGCAGAACGAGCTCGACCCGCTCATCAACAAGTTCCAGTCGGATCCGACCGTGGCGGCCACGCTGGTGAGGACGGTGCCGCTCATGATGGTGGACCTGTACTCGCTCAAGAAGCAGGACGCGATATTCAGCAAGCTGATGGAGACGATCAGGGACGTCATGTTCCGGCACGCCGACCACGAGTGCGTGCGCGCATGCTCGAGTGCCCTCTTCTTTTGCACCGACACGGGCAAGGTCAACACCAGGGACATCGCGCGCGCCGTGTTCTCCAAGGCACAGGAACAGGCGCTGGAGGACTTGCAGTCGGCCGTCGAGCTGGTGAGGCGGCTCGGGGCCGGCGGCGACGGGAGCGTCGACTCCATCGGCGCCATGACGGCCGCCTACATCGAGTCTGGCGCCGAGGAGAGCCAGGAGCTCTTCACGATCAAGAGCGCGCTCACGCACGTCTTCTGCCTTCTCGAGGCGAATCCGACGTCGTTCGAGGACCACCAGGTGGATCTGCGGTCCGGCCTGCGCGAGATCCTGACCCTGGCGTCGGAGGGGGCGCGATTCCCGCCGCGGGTCGTGTTTGACGCCTCGCGGTCGCTGTTCCTGCTGGCGATCGGCGACACCTCCCTGGTGCACAATAACAAGGACGGTGTGAGCTCGGAGGAGCACGCGATCGCTGTGTGCAACATCAAGGACGCCGTGTCGGACCTGTCGTGCGCCCTGCAGGCCGTCATCCTGACGTCCGTCGCCGCCGGCTGGTCGGACGTGGCGACCGCCGCCGCCGCCAGCTTGGCCGATCTTTTCACGGTATTCTGCGCGGCCACGCTGCCCGAGCATCTGCGGGAGCTGGGCTACACGCCGCTGGACGAGGACATCGACGTCTTCTGGAGCGGTATGGAGGCGGCCGTCTGCGACCCGAGGCTGGTCGGCGCCCTTGACGCCGGCGGCACGGACGGCACCGACGGCCTGCCTAGCGCCGTCGAGATCGTCGAGCGCGTCTGTTGTTCGATCGGCATCAGGCAGTACAAGCAGCTGGGCGCCAAGCTGCTGTCCTACTGGGAGAACCCGAGTGCGCCAGCAGAGTCCTCCGGCGCCTTCAGGGAGCTGCTCAAGAAGCTCAAGGCCATCGACACGCACTGTCTCACCGACGTCTACCTGAACGCCATGCGCGTGTGCTACCAGCGATACTGCGAGGAGGTCTCCACGCTCCCGGACGCGCAGCGGGCCGAGCTGGCGGAGAAGGCCATCCAGCCCTTCCTGAACCTGTCGCACAAGATCGCGACGAGCCAGGCGGCGCTGAACGCCACGTCGACGCTCTCTTCGGTCGCGGAGAAGGCCGCGCTCTGGGCGCTGGAGGATACTCCAAAGAACCTCGAGTTCTTGCAGGGCGCGTCCTACTTTGTCGTCAAGGTCAAGGGCGGCGACGCTGCGTCGATCCTCGACAAGCTGGTGACGGCGGGACTGGAAGCCGGCGCTCCGGCTGATACGGGAGACGATCTCGGAGACTGGGAGCTCTTCTACGAGTACTGCGACGTTCTCAAGGCGCAGGGCCAGAAGTCCAAGGGCGGCGTCCTCAAAAAGCCGAGCAAGTCGACGCCCAAGTCGACGGGCGTCAAGCAGAAGCGCCGCATCAGCTTCGCCATGGCGGACGAGGGAGACTTTGAGGCTCGGATCGACAAGAGCGCTGCGCGCGAGCGCAGGCGGTCCCGTCGGGAGAGCGGATCGCGCAACTACCGGGAGACGCAGACCGACGAGGTGCAGGCGGAGGACGATGACATCGTCGAATTCTAATTCTCGCTAGCTGAGCAATCAATCAATGTATAATGCATCACAATATTGAGCGTCTTGCCCGTGAGCCGTCTAGAACCCGTAGCGCGGCGCCCCCCAACCCTGCCAAGCCTTGCCATACTCGAGGTACCAGCCGTCTTGGTCGTCGCGCAGGCTTGCCGGCATGAACTGCTGCAGGTCCAAGTTGGCACGCGGAATGGCCTCGAGGAGCTCCACCGGCGTCTCATGAACGACTGAGTCATACTTGAACGAGATGTACTTGTCAAACGCCAGCATGAGGAGCTCCCCAAGGCCGAGGGCAAAGCCGCCTTGCCACCAGGCCTGCTTGATGAGGAACATGATCGCCGTAAAGAGGATCGTCAGCGCGTAGACGGCGACGAGCCTGTGGGCGTAGAAGGTCCACATCTGTCCGAAGGACTTATAGACCGACTGGTAGACGTACAGCTGCTGATACCTCCAGACCATGTACCTGGCGAACGAGCGAACGAGTGGGAGAGTGAGCGTCGGGGCGTGCGAGCGCACGTCGGTCGAGGAAATCCGTACATCAGGCAGAAGTAGATCATGGTCCAAACCAAGATGAAGGGCGAGATCACGCTGTAGGTGCAGCTCGCCACGAATATGGTCAGAACGCTGATGGAAAGGTCTCGCGAGAAACGGCAGTTGCGCAGCGGGTGCGACCTGGCAAAGTCCATCGGCGTCTTGGGTTTCGGCATGACGAAGAACCATTGCGCGATATTCATACCAACGCAGGCGTGCGGGTAGAACAGCCTGAACATCGTCATCGTCAACGCCCTGAGGATGACGTAGTTGATGAAGTAGTTCGAGGCGGCCGGGATGGCGCTTCCGAGAATGCTGACGATCGAGGACGGATCCTTGACCGCTTCCCTGATACCGTTGAAGAACGTGCCACCCAGCAAGGAACCTATGAAGAAATTCCAGACATTCCAGTGGAAGAACAGCTGGGCGCAGCGGAGGTCGAGCTTGGACAGCGACACGTGCTTCCTCTCGGCCTGGGAGCAGAACATGATGTAGATGGGCAGGAAAACCGACTGGTAGAGGGTCAACAGCAGCTGGGGGATAAGACCCGTAATGACACCCATGATCAGCTGGGCCCAGAAGTTTTCGCTGCAGATCCAACTGGCCGAGGCCGACGCCGTCGCGCCAGCTGGCGCGCCGCAGATGGCAGTCTCCAGCTGGGACGCCGCTCCGGTGAAAATTCCCAACGGGAACAGCATCACCAGGATGATGAAAAACAGGGACGTGATGGTCCGGTGCGACCTGGCCGCCGACGGGGTGGAGACGGCCGGGAAGTTGATGTTCTCGGGGTCGGGGCACGGCACACAGTGGAATCCGCGCCAGCTGATCGGGTTGGCGTTCATGTTCGACGCCGTCGCCGCCGCCATGGCCGAGTGGAACACGGCAATGAACGAAGCGCACGCAGGGTTGAGGAAGATCTGCTCCTTCTCCTCGGCCACGAGCTTATCCAGGGCAGCGTCCTTCTCCTTGAGGGCCTCGACGTTCTCCCTGAGCTTGGCCAGGCGCTTCTGCCTCCTCTCCTCGTTGCGCTCGCTGTTCTTGCCCTCCTTGATCACCTTGCCCTCCTCCAAGGCAATCTGGCGCTCTACGCGGACGATCTTCGCCTGGATGGCCCACCGACGGGCGATCAGCGCGTCGATCTTCTCGGTGTTGTAGACGGGAACGATCGCGTGGAAGTCATCGCCGAAGAGCCTCACAAAGGTCTTCTCGATATACTCCATGCGCTGCGCACGGTCTGTCATCTCCTTCTGGAACTGCTTGTCGCTCTGCTTGACCATCCCGCAGCACGACGTCTTGACCTTGCGCTCCACCAGGCCGCCCTCGGACGGGTGCGCCTCGACGCCGGTGGCCACCTCCGCTTCCGCTTCCGGCTCGTCCCCGTCCTTGGACGGCTCGGACATGGTCATAGATCTGCCGATGACCCCGTCGTCCGGGTCGATCGTACTGGAGAACAGGCCCCCGGTCAGTCGGGCCCACCAACCCTGCTTCTTCTCCTCGCGGTCGATGCCAGACTTCGAGCGGCGCATCATGCTGACGGTTGCCGACTTCCTGAATTGCTTCCTCGGCTCGTCGATGACCAGCACAGCATACCTGCCGGCGAACTCTGGCCTGGACGCGGTGTAGGGCGTCGGCCGCTTCACCGGCCAAAGCTGCCCCTTCTCGGGCTTCTGGACAGTCTGCCTGAACGCCTGGGCCAGGAGCTTGTCGTTCTCCGGATCCATCATGGAAGCCACACGACGGTTGACCGATCCCTCTTCCAGCTGGTCGGCAACCTTTTGAAGCTCCTCGGCCTGGCCTTCTCCCAACTCGATGCCCGACTCGGCCAAAAGGCGGTCGATCGCGGCACTCGACGGACGCCCGTCCTTGTCCGTGATCTGAGCCCCGGAACTCAGGTCGAAGGCAATCCCCTTCTTCATGTCACTGATGTAGGACGCAAACATGGTATGCTGCAGCGAGATGTTCTCCTCGTAGTACAGGGTGATGAGCCAGCACCCGTACCCGACAGAACAGAACAAGAAGCAGAAGTGGATCCACATCAGCGGCGACCCGTTCGGAATGTTGGATATGGTCATCCGGGCGAACATATACGTCAAATTTCCGCTGCTGGTCGTATTCTCGGGGGCATAGCCGTCCTGGATGAGCCCGTTGGAGGTATAGTTGACGGGCAGAAGGATCGCGATCCCCAGCGCCCCGACGGGAAGGAACAACGCCAGTCCGTAGGAGAGAATCCTCACGGCAACAAGTGCATCCAACCCAGCCGACTTGAGGAACTCGGTGTCCGTAACCCCGAACGAGGGCCACATCCAGTTCCAGTACCGCCCGATGCCTTTCAGCGATAGCTTTGGCGGCCTGAAACGCACCCCGGGAAGAATCTCGCGACCCCTGTACACGGGAAAGAAGTCTCTCCAGAGCACAAAGCCGATCCTGACGCGCGAGACAGTGGAGGTGCGAGCGAGCGAGTGTGAGCGAGCTGGGATACGCAGCGTTTCGTGGGGGTGGGATACCTACCAGCACAACAGGCCGAGGATGGCGTCGATGACGATGGCCGTGATGATGTTGTTCCCCGACACCGTCGTGTTGGTACACGCGATTGAACCCTCCCAACTGGCGTCCGAGCAGTTGGTCATCTTGGGGTTTCGTTAATTTCGGAGATGTGTAGGTATGCAGATTCCGCTGTTTTCCCACCAACGAGAGGCAATTCAGTCCGGCCGGCCTGTCGTCAGTAGTCGGTATATATATCGGTATATATATCGGTATATATACCGGTCCACAACTGCGACGACGTCTTGAAGTTACCGAAAGACGGAAAAAGGGGGGGGGTCACTCCCTCCTCGAGCTCGCTCCGACTTCCTCGAGCATCCTCGCCCACCAGGGTCCGATGTCACTGTTGTGCTGCAGATCGTTGAACGTGTCCATGCCGACGATGCTCCGAATGACACCGAACGCTTCGACGTCGGCGAGCGAGGGGCGGTCGCCCCCCATGAACGGCCTGCCGTCCATGGCTCGCACCCAGTCGTTGGCCAGGCTGTAGAGCGCTTCTCGCACGTCGCCCTCGATGCCGTACTTCTTCTTCAACTTGTTGCTCAAGCCCCACATCATCGTCGCGCCGACGACCCGCGCGGCGTTCTTCTGCGCCCAGCCAAAGTTGCCGTGGTCGGTGATGTAGTCAAACGTCTGGAAGGATTCCCGGGCGTTCCTGTAGATGTTGACGGTGATTGCTTTGACGAGCTTTTCGTCCACCCACCTTCTCCACGTCTCTTGCTTCTCGGACTTTTGCCGGTCTGCCTCGGACGCCTTGGACTTGTTGGCAAACCACGACCTGTTGGTGGCTTTGGAGTACTCGAGGTCGACGCTCAGCTGGCTGATGATGGACGAGCTGTTGTTCACCTGCTTGGTATCGTCCAAAAGCACGACCGGCACCTTCTTGTACTCGCTCCACTTGAGCTCCGACTTGCCAAGGGGGTCGACCTCGACGACCCGGTAGGGAATGTCGTTGTAGTCGAGGAAGGCCTTGACCTTGCAGCAGAAGGGGCACACCTCGTACTGGTAGATGACGATGGTCTTCGGGAAGGACGTCGATGGGACCACGCCCTCCAGCGAGTATGGGTTCGTTTCCGACTGTCCCGACTGTTCTTTGTGCTCCCGATCGCAGTAGCTAACCCCGACCATTGCGAAGGAACCCGCCGCGATCACGCCGTTCCAGGCCGCCGCGCGACGCGTGTGGGCACCTGAAGACTGTGTACCCGCGGTGGTGGCAGCGGCAGGCGCCAGGGAGACTGACGTGGACGGCAGCGTCGTCGTCGAAAACGAGCCGGATGCCTGCACGCCGTTCACATGTCCGAGCGCGAGGAGCCGCTCGAACAGCTGTTGGCGCTGCCGCATGGCCGTTGCTTGAAAGCGTGTCTGTATGACAAATGAAATACTGATGAATGAATTCGGGAGATCGGTCGCGACCTCGTGGTGGTTTGCCTCGGTCGCGATCACCGGTGCGTCCACCAAACGAGAGGTCGTCTCCACGTCCGGCCCAACCACCAGTGGTCGTTTGGTTTCGGTCATTCCGAGCTCGAACGAAACGAACAAAGACGTGTCATAGGGTTCAGAGGCTCTGTGAAAATATCGTACATGATTTCCGATGGGGTCCTGTCTCAGCGTCCCGTCGCCGGCCGATCCTGCTGACGGGGGTGGGTCGAGTCGGACGACTGGTTCGAAGACGGGAGCGGCTGGTTCCAAGTGGTCGGCGAAAAGCAATGGGTCCTCCAAGAGAACCAAACGGGTGGAAGTCAACGCCGCCGCGGGTGTCAGCGGGGCCGCCAGCGCCAGCACCCAGCTCAAGCGGCTGGCGGTCGCCGCCCAGGCCATCCACTCGCTCGCGGACGTCTCCATCACGCGGTATGCCCACTCGCAGAAGAGTGCGCAGATGATTCTCGACGTCATGTCTTCGAGCGTCTCCGATGCCACGACGGCGACCCCGGCCGCCGTGACGAACAACTCGAGCATTCTGTTCGAGGGGCTGTCGATGGTCACCAGGCAGGCCATCATGGAGACCATGGCGCCCGTCCAGGTGAAGGCCGGGGATGAGGTCATCCGGGAGGGCGAAGACGGGAGCGAGTTTTACATCGTGGACAGCGGGGCGTTTGCGGTGAGCAAGGGCGGCGTGGAGGTGGGCCGGTGCGGGGCCGGGGAAGGGTTTGGGGAGATTGGCGCGATGTACGAGTCACCGAGGACGGCGACAGTGACGGCCGTCACCGCCGGAAAGCTGTGGAAGATGGAGCGACACGTGTATCAGGCCATCAAGGTGGCGTTCACGAAGCACGTCGAGTTGCGCAAGGTCGTCGCGCTCGGTGCCGTGCCGCTGCTCGAGGGGCTTCCGGTGGAGAGCAAAGGGCAGATGGCGGACGTCATGCGGCTCGAGGAGTTTAAAGAACACGAGTTTGTGTTCAGGCAGAACGACGTCGGGGACAAGTTTTACATCGTCGACCAGGGCGGCGTGTCGGTGGCGGTCGACGGCGAGGTGGTCGCGGAGCTCGGACCGGGCGCCTACTTCGGCGAGCGGGCCCTGATCCACGGGGACAGGCGAAACGCGGATATCATCGCAACCACCTTCACGTCCGTCTTCTCGATCGAGCGCGGACCCTTCCAGCAGTTTTTCGGATCCCTGCAGCACGCGTGGACGTACTCGGTGCTGAAGAACACCGAGGCCTTCTCGGCACTGAGCGAGGCGCAGCTGCTCCAGGTGGCGGCTGAGATGCATCAGGTGGTCGTTGCCCCGGGAGAAGCCGTCTTCCGCGTCGGCGACCCGGGGGACGCGTTCTACATCATCGAGCGCGGTGAGTGCGACATCGTCGACGCGCGCGGCGAGACCATCGCCACGTGCGTCGCCGGAAAGTGCTTCGGCGAGATGGCCCTGCTCAGCAACCGGCCTCGCGGCGCCTCGGCGATCGCTGGGACCCGAGCCGGCGGGACCGGTGGCGGCCCGCTGGCGAGCGACCGAGCGCTGCTGCTCCTGCGCGGGGACGTGCCCACTTTCAGGAAGTACCTGGGCGATCTGAACGAGCTCAAAAACATGTGGAAGATCGACAAGCTGCAGAAAGTGCCGCTGCTCGTCGAGCTACCGCGCCGCGACCTGTCGGCCCTTTGCGACTGCTTTGCCGAGCGCACCTACGAGTCGGGCGAGGTGGTCTTCCGCGAGGGCGAAGAGGGGAGCGAGTTCTTCGTCATCGAGGCGGGCCACTGCTCGGTTATCAAATCCTCGTCGCCTCTCAAGGGCCACCACAAGGAGGTCGCGCAGCTCGGGCCCGGCCACTGCTTTGGCGAGCGGGCCCTTCTCCGCCGCGACCCCCGCATGGCCACGGTCAAGGCCACCACGCCGCTCAAGGTCATGGTGCTCCACCGCGCAGACTTTTTCAAACAGCTTTCACCGTCCGTTTTGGAGTCGCTGAGCGTCAAGGTCGGCAAGCTGGACGCCCAGGCGATGGGCGGCCAGGGCCACAGGCTGCCGGCCGGCCTCAAGCTCCGGAAGGCCGACCTCAAGCTCGTCCGGGTGCTGGGCAAGGGAGCCTTCGGCAAGGTGTACCTGGTGCGATGCAATGCCAACAACATCAAGTACGCCCTCAAATGCATCAAGAAGGAGAAGGTCATCGCCAGCAGGCTCACCGAGCACGTTGTGCGCGAGAAGGAGGTCATGGAGCACCTGCAGTCCCCCTTCCTGGTGTCGCTCGCCGCGAGCTTCCAGGACTCGTCCCACCTTTACATGATGATGCAGCTGGTCGAGGGCGGCGAGCTCTTCAACTACCTGTCCGAGCGCGACCGGCCGCTGTCGGAGGCCGAGGCACGCTTCTACGGCGCGTGCGTCGTCCTCGGGCTCGAGGAGCTCCAGCGGTCCGGCATCGCCTGGAGGGATCTCAAGCCGGAGAACATCCTTCTGGACGTCTCCGGGTACGCGATGCTCACGGACTTTGGCTTTGCCAAGGTTATCGAGCGCGGCAAAAAGTCGTTCACGATGTGCGGTGCGTTGTCGATGTTGCTGTCGTCGTCGTACGCGTTCTAGTCGCCGGCGCGGCGCAGGCCGTGGGAGCGCCTCGTCCTGCTCACTCACTTTCAAATACGCCCTTCTTGTGCCCCTTTCGCTCTCTCTCTCTCTCTTTCTCTCACGCCCGACGTCGTCGTCGTCGCCTCCGCCACACTGCGCCAGGCACCCCGGAGTACCTCGCCCCAGAGACCGTGTTGCAGACGGGGCACACCCACGCCGTCGACTACTGGGCCCTCGGCATCCTCATCTTCGAGATGGTCGCCGGCAAGCCCCCGTTCACCGATGACGACAGGATGGTGCTCTTCCGCAACATCGCCAACGTCGCCTTCCACATGCCGGAGTACTTCTCCGACAGTCTCAAGGACCTGATCTCCAAGCTGCTCGTGAAAACCCCCGGAAAGCGCCTCGGTGTCGCCTCCGTCACGGCCCTCAAAGCTCACCCTTGGTTCGACGGCCTCGACTGGGTTGCGCTGGCGGCGCGCGACGTCCGCGCGCCGTACGTGCCCCCGGTCGACACGCGCGAGGACGACGAGAACACGATGAAAGGATGCACCTCTTTCTACGCCGGGGAGGGCCCGAGAATGCAAGCGGCGGCCTGCGTGCGGGCCTTCGACGGCTTCTAGGTGGTGAAATTCAAATTTCGAGCCTCGACCCCGCCTCGTCCGCCACCTTGTCGACCACAAAGTATCTCGGTTTAACGTCTAGCTCCCAGACTTGATCTCTACGAAACTACAATGATCGCAAAGCTCGCTATCGCGTCGGTTCTGGCCACAATCGTCGCCGTGGCCAGATTCAAGAAAGCCGCGAAGGCGGACTCGGAGCCCGTCGTCGTCCCGGCCCCCGAGGAGGAGGAGGCGTGTGAAACCGAGTTTGACGCTCCTGAGGTTACCGCTGGGGCCGTGTCTGAGTACGTCGTCGTGGCGAGACCCAGGCAGAGCGAACGTCGAATTCTGGGTTGATCTCACTCTCACTCTCACTCTACCCCACGCGCTGCTCGCAGGACGACGCAGACGAGGACGGTGTCCACGATCACCGCGAGTGATGGCGTCGTCGAGTCTGTCCAGGAGGACGAAGCCACCTCGAAGCCCGCGATCGCCGCGATCGACATCGACGCCGTCGCGACCGCCGATTCCTTCGAGGTCACCCCGCGCAAGTCGAGCATTTCCAAGCTCATGAAGAAGGTGAGCAACGCCGTGTCGTCTCCCAGGAAGCAGTCGACGGTCTGACGACGAAACAAGGTCGTGATCGTCGTTCGAGATGAATGATTGAAGAACATCATGATGAATGAAACAGCGACCGTATCCAATCCACCCTACTCCACCCTACTCCATCTCCCGGATGATCTTCTTCTTCCTCGCGGGCTTGGTCTCGACCGCACCCGGGGCCGAGTGCTGTACCCGGTTCTTGTGGCGCCGCGTCTCGGCGTCCTCCATGACCCGCCGGGTCTTTTTGGCCTTGTAGATTGATTTGGGAAGATGCCGGTGGCGGATGATCGACTTGACCTCGGGCATGTGCTTGTGTTTCTCGATGAGCGCCCTGTTGTACTGGTGCTTATCACGCTCTCGGGGCAGCAGCGTGCCGAGCTGCTCGCTGGCGTCGGCCTTCCACACGCGCACGTTCATGTCGTCCGAGCCACTGTAGACAAACGTGGCGTCGCCGCTGAACAGTGTCGAAAATACCCGCTGCATCCGCTTGGTGTGGTACACCTCTCTCGAGTGGCCGCCGTTGTTCCTGAAGATGCGCACGGTGCGATCGTAGGATCCGGCGACAAACTCCCGGCCCGTCGGCGAATAGTCCACCGACATGACGGCAGAGACAAAGTCTTTATGCACGCAGGTCGACATGGACAGGTTCCGGAGGTCGTACGAGTAGAGGCACGAGTCCTCGTTGGCGATGGTGAAGTTGAGCGGCTCCATGGGATTCCAGCACACCGCGTTCGATTTCTTCATCATGATCACCTTGCGCACCGGCGTGGACGACCGGATGTCGTACAGCACGACGCCCCGATCGCTGCTGGTCGCAGCGAAGAGATCCGTCTCTGCCGGGTTGAACCGCACCGACGTGACCGTGTCGTGACCCCACGTGTACGTCCCCACGGATTCGACGCGGTTATGGTCCCACAGCTGCACGTCCGCGCCAGAGGTCGCAAACTGGTTCCGAGTCCGATGGTGGTCGACCCCGAGGAAGGCGTTTTTGCCCTCGTAAATCGTCAGCGGCGTGCTGTCCTCCTGCACCGTGCCGCCCGCCACCGGCGGCGGGGGCACTTCCCACATCCGCACGGTGCAATCCGTAGACGCCGAGATGGCAAACCTACCGCACGGCGTCACGGCCAGACCCTTGACGGCGCCGGTGTGACCGACCAGCTTCCGGAGGCAGCGCCGACCTGCGACGTCCCAGATCCGCACGTCGCCGTCGGCAGAGCCGCTAAGCAGCGAGTTAAGGGCTTTCGGGTTGCGCGCCATGGTGTTGACGCCATCGTCGTGCATGAACGAGGCGATGAACGGCTTGGCGTGCATCCTGTCGAGCTTCGCGGCCGTGAGGGCGCGCGTGTATTCGACCTGCTTGTCGAAAGGGTGGAGCTCTGCCGACAAGTTCCGGTGCACCTTCTGCACGTCGTTCGCCCGGCTGCGCGTGCAATGCTCTTCATCTCTGTTCAAGACCTTGAGCTTCATCTTCGCGGCACGACTGCATGCGACTTCCCGGCTGCGTGTGCGGTCGTTCCTTGCCCCGCGTCTGCCCCGTCGTCGTAGAGATACGTATGCTTCGAATGGACGACGACGACGCCTTGGAGGGGGAGGGAAGCGGGGAGCAGGCCGTTTTTTAATATGTGATGCCATCCTGGCATCGAGAGTCTGGCATCCTGGCATCGAGAGTCGCCCCCCCCCCGATTCGTCATCTTTCTGGTCACTGAATGGCTGGGAGGCTGGATGAATGAATCGCGCTCGAGTTTCCGCCCGAGTCGGACGACGCATCGTCGCTTTTGAGCCGGGAGTCTTCCTCCTCCTACTACCAAGTCGTAGTACGATACGACCGGACGGGATTGCCGGGGTTCCCACCCAGGAATGTAGGGTATAATAAATGGGTCCTCCTGGAGCAGGGGGACGACGAAAACGTCGCACACAGCGAGCGAGCGAGGCAGGAGAAGCTGCTACTTTGTTGCGCCTGAGAGGTCAGGTTAAAGATTTCTCACGAAATACGACCCGACCGTCGTCTGGGATAGTTCTGCTCGAACACACACACCTGGTGCACAGCGCGACGAGTCGCACCGCTAGTATAGTAGTAGACGCGGATTGGGGAGTTGACAAATACCGCACCGCAAATTTCTTCCTCCCCTTTTCGCCGTTCGCCGTGTGCCTCCTCGCAGTGCTGGAGAGGAGGGCAAGCTAATGCGTAGCGCGGCGCGCGCGGAAAGCTCCCCGGGTACGACTCGCTCGGCGTGCTGATGAATCTTGCCTCGTCAGAAAGTTCAAAATCACGAGGATCGAGGGACGAAAATCGCACGCACTCACCTACGTTTGCGTTCGCCTTCAGGCATCTGGGAGTACTCTGCGTACGCCAATACGGTGATAAACCATGTGCAGCGCACGCAGAGGAACTTCTCGATGGACGAGAACGATGCGGCGGCGGGACCGCTCGAGACCCCGGTCGTCTACCAGCCGATGATGTTTGCGTCGCATATGCACAAGCTGCTCAACAATAAGGACGACCAGGTGAATGCGAGCAAGAAACAGGAAGCGGCCATCAACAACCTGGTGGAGGCCAACGCCGCGGCAAACGGGCAGGCGGCCAGGCAAAAGTCGGGGGCGGGGAACGCCAACGGCAACGGCAAGGCCGCACCACTTCCCCACCCTACCGTCGGAAAGCCGCTGAATGTGAAAAAGCTGCCGCTGAACAACGTGGAGGCGCATCAGCACACGGCCTTTGCCTGTGATCTCACCGCCGACGGCCCCTGCCCCGAGGAGGAGGGCTTGTTGCCGCCGGGCAGCAACAGGGCCAAGTATGCGCACGTTCGTAACGTGATTCTCAACATGTATCGGGGGGACGTCGGGCAGTATCTGGAGAAGATGTCGGCCATCACCATTTTTGAGACGGCGGAGCAGCGTGCCTACGCGCTGGCAGCGTGGACTTTTCTGAACGCGATGGGGTACATCAATTTCGGGGTGAGCGAAGCGGTGCATCATAAAGTCGCGACCGAGCCCGCGAACAAGGGGTCTGTCATCGTCCTGGGTGCCGGGTGCTCGGGGCTCGCGTGCGCGCGCCAGCTGCGTCAGAAGGGGTATAAGGTCATCGTGGTCGAGGGCCGGAACCGGCCGGGCGGCCGCGTGCACACGGAGACCCTGACGGGTCCCCGAATCAAGGATCCCAGCGGCGACGCGAGGGTCGACGGGGTGGATGGAGAGGCCCAGGCGGCCAAGGACCGGGACCTGCCCGTCGAGCGCGCCGCCGCCGACCTGGGTGGATCGGTGCGTTTTCGTTGCTCACGTACTGACTCGCTCGATTGGCTGTGGCATCCCTGGCCCCGCACCCGCACCCACCCATCTCCCGCCCTCCCTTCTCCCTTCTCCCGCCCACCGACGTCCCTCCCTCCTCACTTGCATCATCATCGTTTGCTCGCCAGGTGCTCACCGGCATCGATGGCAACCCGCTGGCGGTTATCACCACCCAGATGAGGATCCCTCTCTGGAAGATCAAGTCGGACAAGAGCCCCCTCTACCTTCCGGACGGATCCCAGGCGGACAGGGAGATCGACGAGAAGGTCGAGACCCTCTACAACCAGATCCTCGAGCAGTCGAGCGAACTGCGCACCGGCGTCGAGTGGACCAGCCACATGTCGCTGGCAGACGCACTTGAGACGCTGTGGGAGACGCACAAAAAGACGCTTGGGTTGACCAAGCCGGAGGACTGGAAGCTGGCGCGGCGCCTGTTTGACTGGCACCTCGCCAACCTCGAGTTTGCCAACGCGTCGCTGCTCAAGAACATCTCGCTCATGTACTGGGACCAGGACGACCCGCACGATCTGCCCGGTGCCCACTGCTTTGCTGCCGGACTCAACGGCCAGTGGATCCGCGAGCTGACCAAGCACGTGCCGATCTTCTACAACAGCGTCGTGGAGCGCGTCAAGAGGTTCCACGACGGCGTCCAGGTGGTCACGCCCGATCGCGTCTTTGCCGCAGATGCCGTTGTCGTCACGGTACCTCTTGGCGTGCTCAAGCGGGAGAAGATCCAGTTCGAGCCGCCCCTGTCCATGAGGAAGAAGACGGCCATCAAGCGGCTCGGCTTTGGCAACCTCAACAAGGTCATCATGCTCTTCGAGGAGGCCTTCTGGGACACGGACGACGGAGACGACATCTTCGGCTGCATTAACGCGTCGCAGGAGATGCGAGGAGAGAACTACATGTTCTACTCGTACGCGGGCGTCGCGGGCGGCGCGCAGCTGACCGCGCTGAGCTCTGGCAACGCCGCCTACGAGCACGAGCGCAGGCCCCCCGAGGAGAACGCCAGAAAGGTGCTGGACATCCTGCGCAAGATCTTCGAGCCCAAGGGTATCACGGTGCCGCCTCCGTACCACGTCATCTGCACGTCGTGGGGCGGCGACCCCCTGGCGCACGGCGCCTACTCTTCGATGCCCGTCGGGTCGATCGGCGGGGAGGACTACGACATCCTCGGCGAGACTGTCGGCGGCAGGCTGTTCTTCGCCGGCGAGGCTACGAACCGAAAGTTCCCAGCGACCATGCACGGCGCCTTCTACACGGGACTGTGGACGGCGGCCAACTTGGACGCCGTCTTCAGCGAGCGGTCGGCCAAGAAGCGTCGCGAGATGGAGAAACAGCGTGACAAGATGCTCGAAGACCTGGCCGCGCAGAACGCGGCGGCTTTGGGAGATCACTACCGCCCAAAAAGGCCCGGAAGGCCGCCCAAGCGCAAGGAGCCGGCGACCGCCACGGGCGTCCTCACGCCGGCCGTCATCGAGCTTCGCAAGGCGAGGTTGGAGATGCTCTTCAACGACGCCAACCACCCCCCGCACATCGTCGCCAACAGCGGTGCGCTCAAGGGAATCCTCGGCGTGGGAGATTGGTCGACGCACACGCTCATCTTCGTCGAGGCCCGTCCCGGAGAGGAGCCGATCTACGCCCTGATCGACTCCAGGACGCTGCTCCGGTTGTCGCAGAACGTCGGCGCCAACTCGCTTGAGGTCCTCGCCGCGAGCCTCTCCGAGGACGCCATCGGGCCGCACAGCGACAAGATCCAGAGCTTCCACGACGCCATCGTCGACTCGCGCCGCCACTCCAAGGTGCAAGCGAGGACGACCAGCAGCGAGCCCAAGCCGACGAAGGACGCCTCGTACTACCTCGACCTGCTCGACAAACTGTAGGCAAGGTTTGAAGGTTTGAATGTGTAAAATGAAAATTCAGCAGCAAATCGTTGTAGTAGTATACATACGCCGTCGTCACCATCATCGATTCGTCCGTCCGTTCGTCTCTCTCTCTCTCTCTCTCTCTCTCTTGCTCTCGTGTCACGCCCATCCACGCCTCGTTCATCCCCTCAGAGGATGTGCTTGCGCTTGGTGTACCTGTAGATCGAGATGAAGATCCACGTGCACCCAAAGACGATGGCCGCCGTTGTGCCCCAGAACCCAATCACGCTGTTCTCCATGGTCGACCTCAGGTTCATGCCAAAGATGCCCGAGATGCAGGCGCCCACGGCCGCCGCGAACGACGCGATCGACAGCAACAGCTCGATCCTGTTCACGTCGTATCTCCGCAGCGACAGGGACACGTTGATGCTCTCCTCGAGATCGCGGGCTCCCTGCAGCAGCCTGTCGGCCTCTGACCGGGTGATCTGCGCCCGCTGGCCGTAGTACTCGAGCACGTCCTCCGTCTCCTCGAGCTCCCGCTCCTCGTCGTCATTCTCCTGCATCTCTTGCTCGATGTCCTGCTCCTGCGTGGCCAAGAACTGCGCGTCCAAGCGGTCCCGCCGGTCCCTCTCCTCTGCTGAAAGCTCTGCCCGGTCCGTCGACGACAGCGGGTAGTACTCGGAGCCTTCGAACTTCCCGTCTGCGTTCTGCGCCCGCCCGTCGCCGCCCTCCATCCTCGCTTCGCGCTGGCGCTTGTTCAACTCCCTCAATTTCCGCTTCTCCTCGCGGATCGGCCGCGTCGACAGGTTCAGCTCGGCAATCTTCTCGTCGTCCTCCAGCAGCCCCTCGATCACCTCTTCGATAGCGTCTGCCTTGGCCTCCAGCGCCACCAGCACGTCCTTCACCCGCCGCAACTCTTCCAAATTGGCCGGCGTGATGAACTTTGGCAGCTTTTCTAGCACGATCTGCACCCGCTCGGACGCGGCCACCAGCTCGGCCTCCAGCTTGAGCGTCGCCACGTTGAGCGCCGCCTCGACCACCTCGAGCTCGAACGGGAACCTGTACTGAAGGTACTGGATGTCTCCAGACCCCTCGCCGCTGCTGTAATACGCGCTGTCCCCGCTCATCAGCAGCCTGTCCCGCTCCTCGTCGACCGTCGACGCCGGGATCCCCCCCTTGCCGTTGCTCCTCCGGCCCACGTCGGGGTTGTGCGAGTACTTGAGCTTCGTGCAAAGAATCTCGACAAACTTCTTGCTGGACTTTGAGTATGGCTCGAACAGCAACACGCGGTCCATCGTCAGGAAGGCCCGCACACCGCCCATGTTGATCAGGATGCAGTCGTCCTTGCAGTTGATCCCGATGTTGGACTTTGTCGTGATGGACCCGTCGACTGTCCGCAAATCGCGCGGCGGCAGGTTGTACTGCCGGATGAGATCCCTCCTCCGCACGTGGCTCAGCCTGGTCCCGCCGGTCCCGTCGATCCGCAGCACCTCGAACGTCGCCTTGCCCGCCTGCGTGCTCGAGTTGGCCTGCGAGTTGAGCGTGTCCCACAGCGACGTCGGGGTCTTTGCGGCCAGCGACCCGTTGCCGTTCGACGACGTCGAGTTCGAGTTCGAGGTCGAGCCGCCGTTTGACGACGTCGAGTCCCCGCCCTCGGCCACGTCGCTCCAGTCCCCGCTGAGCGTCGCATCCGACACGTCCAGCGAGCTCAGCACCGCCTCTCGCAGCTGCCGCAGGAGCGGCTGCACCGTCGACTTGCTCCCCCTTCCGCTCCCGCTTTCGCTTTTACTCGTGTCTGCGTCTGCGCCCTCCGGCTCCGACCCCCGCGGTCGTCGCGAGAGCAGCAACGACGTCGACGAGAGCGGCGGGAGTCGATTCGTCCCAAAGCCCGCTCGATTCAACTTGGGCGTGGCTCCCCGTGGCCCCGGGCCCGTCCCCGCACGCAGATGCCTCCGCGGTGCGCTGTTCAAGCCCACAAGCATCCTGGCGCGGTGGTTCCCGTCCTATCCTCGTCTGTCTGTGGAGCTTTTGATTGGGTAGGATTTGGTGGTCTTGGACGCAGCGTTTGTGGCAGTCCTCGTCTCGTATTGTCTACGCCTCGTGCGCGCTTCAATAAACGGACTGTCACCGTTCGGATTAGATAAGGATGGGGTGGGTTGTGGTGGCTTACAAAGGGGGGAAATCGCCTCAAGTCTGTCACGCATCGTCATCACCGCATGAGCCCGCTCAGCAGGCCGCTCAGCATGTCACCGCCGCCGCGCATGCTTGGCACGTACTTGCTGCTGAGCGTGACCTTGCAGAGGTCGACCAGCGAGGGGTCCCGCACCCCACCCTCCGACTCCTCCAGCGCCTTGATCCCCACCTTGACCAGTTTCTCGTTCCTCCGCACCATCGCAATCACCAGCAGGTACGCGCACTGGCTCGTGCTCGCCTCCTTCATGGGCTCCTTGCACACGCCGAGGTACCTCCCGAAGATGCCCTTTGCCATGAAAAATGCCTCCTTCATGTACTCGAGCGGCATGCACTCGAGGACGTGCAGCATCGTACGCGCCACGAGGAGGTCACAGTCGTTGTAGTACGCGTCGTTCGCGCGCATCTGGTTGATGTCGGCGTTGACGGTGTTCCACACGGCGTCCTCGTTCCGGCTCCTGATGAGATCCGGCAGGGCCATCCCGACGCCCTTCCACGAGGTCAGCACCGACGTGTAGGTCCCCGCGGTCAAGTACATCCTGCTCCGGAACGCGTCGACGGCCTTGGCCTTCTCGTCGCCCTCGCCCTCTCCGCCCTCTCCCTCTCCGCCCTCTCCCTCTCCGCCCTCCCCGGCCGCGTCCTTGAGCCAGACCATCGTCCTGTGCTTGAGCTGCTGCATGCCGGCGACCAGCGTGTCCGTCATGGACACCGAGTCCGAGTTCCCGGCCGCCGCCTCCCGCCTGCTCTGGGACAAACCGCCCTCCCCGCCCGCGCTACGCTCCACGTCCTTCTCCCGGAGCTTGGTGTACCCGTTCACCACAAGCAGCACCCGCGCGCAGCTCTCGTCCCCGAACGCGACCCCGTCCGTCTTATAACTGTCCAATAGAATCGTCCCCAGCTCGACGCCACACTGATAGTCCCCGCCGGCAAAGTGCTTGACGGCCCCGTGCGCACACATGTCGTACGAGTCGGCAAACTTATTCTTGGACCTCGCCCGGTAGTACGACGTCTTGAGCATCTCGTGGCCCTCGTAGGGATTTCCGTCGTCCAACGACGCCTGCAACCGCTCCAGCACCTTGGTCGTCAGCGACG
>Ga0181582_10001050_pt1 | contig 20993 bp, 9 predicted proteins | sample 071ome_32_FD_132438 | JGI IMG/M metagenome (GOLD analysis project Ga0181582, IMG submission 132438) | Coastal salt marsh microbial communities from the Groves Creek Marsh, Skidaway Island, Georgia - 071405AT metaG (megahit assembly) | ecosystem: Environmental > Aquatic > Marine > Intertidal zone...
CTTCCACCCGACGTCTCCTTTCAGAACGACAACAAGACTGACGTCGCAACGGCCGCAACAATCTCCTCTCAGAACAACAACAAGAAGAAGAAGAGAGAGAAATCGATGGACTTTCGGAAGTATCAGAGGCGCTACGTGGCGTTGGATGTCGCGTATCGGGGTTTTGAGTATCACGGGTTTGCGCGGTCGGATCATGCGGAGAAGACGATTGAGGAGGCTTTGTTTGCGGCGATGCGGCGGACAAAGTTGGTGGAGGAGGGGGTGGGGTGGCGGGCGTTGGGGTATAGTCGGGGAGGGAGGACGGATAAGGGGGTGAGTGGGGCGGGGCAGGTGGTGGCGCTGGGGTTACGGTCGAGGGGGCTGGTGGGGGAGGCGGTGGTCGGGGAGGGGGAGGAGTATGACTACTGTCAGATGTTGAACTCGGTGATGAGCGAGGATGTGCGGGTGGTGGTATGTAGTATTCGTAGTATTCAGTATTCGTTGGGGCCGGAGTAGTAGTAGTTCGTTCGCGCATTCATCGCTGACTCGTCGCTGACTCGTCGCTGACTCTTCGTCGCTCGTGTGTACGGACGGACATCAGGGATGGAAGACGGTGCGTTGTTCTCCTTGGTCGTGCTTGCCGCCGCCGACGGCGACTCGCCCCCCTCCGCCTCCCCATCCCACTTACCGTCATCATCACCATTATACTATATCACCATTTTACTATAGGTCTCTGAGGATTTCAGTGCGCGGTTCAGTGCCAAGAGCAGGATGTACAAGTTCTTCTTCGTGCGGAAAGAGGGTGCGCTGGACGTGGAACGGATGCGCGAGGCGGCGGGGCACCTCGTGGGGACGTTCGATTTCAGGAACCTGTGCAAGGCGGACGTGCCGGCGGTGACGAATTTCGTGCGGCGGATCGTGGAGGCGCGGTTGGAGCGGTTGGAAGGGACCGGCGTGCGGGGGTATGAGGTCTTGGAGCTGAACATTGTCGGTACGGTGGGTATCGAGCTCGACCGACGTGCGCTCGCTCATCACGCGCCCAGACTCGATTCTCACTCGCGCTACGCGCTTCGCTCGTTCGCTCGTTCGCTCGTTCGCTCGTTCGCTCGTTCGCTCGTTCGCTCGTTCGCTCGTTCGCTCGTTCGCTCGTTCGCTCGTTCGCTCGTTCGCTCGTTCGCCAGGCGTTCCTCTGGCACCAGATTCGGTGTATTGCGGCCGTGCTCGCGATGGTGGGCGAAGGGCTGGAAGAGCCGGGGGTCGTCAAGGAGCTGCTGGACGTGGAGCGGGTGACGTGCAAGCCGCAGTTCAAGATGGCCGACCCCGAGCCGTTGTTGCTGTACGAGTGTGCCTACGAGGAGCTCGATGGCGGGTGGATCAGGCCCGAGGGAGTTCTGCGAGCGTTTGATCGGGAGGTGGATCAGGAGGTTCGGATGCTGATGACCAAGGCGCAGGTGCTGCTGGCCACGAGGGACAGAGTTCTCGGCAGCGGGAGCGGGGATGTGCCGATGGCAGCAGCGGGTCGAGCTGCAGCTCGACAACGGCATGTTCCGCTGTTGGAGCGGAATCGAGAGCCGTCGATCGAGGGGCGGCTGGCGAAGCACGGGCTGCAGATCGTCAGTCGCGAGCCCAGAGAGCGGTAGGTGAGAACAGCCCGAGCTGCAGCTCGTCGGTGAGAGCGAGAGAGCGAGAGAGCGAGAGAGCGAGGACGAGGACCTCGCCGTCGCCAGAGAGAGAGGAGTCGTCGAGCTCCTGGTCCGTGAAGGTACCCACCACTTTTGAAACTATTCAGCTGTCACGTCATGATTCTACTTCACTCGGCGTGTCGTAGCCTCGCCCTGTGTGGACACTACGAACAATAGAAACAGTAGGAGCAGAGCGCGCGGAGCTCGAACTCAACAACTCAACAACTCAACAACTCAACCCGCGCAGGACTGAAACCCTCCGTTGCTCGCACGCCTCCATCGCTTGGAGACGATGGAGACGATACTCAGGAACCTGCTCAGCTCGCACCTGTCCTCGTACCTGTCCTCCGAGGACGAGGACGAGGGGTCTGGGCTGTCGTTCAGGGGCGTCGTGTTCAGGTACATACTGTCCGCTCTCCGCTCTCCGTTCTCGGCGCTTGGTGCTCACTCGCTGACTCGGTGCTCACTCGTGCCATTCTTCTTCAGATGCGATGAGTATCCCCGGGTGCAGCGGTTCACGGCCCAGGTCCTTGAGATCCTGGTTCCGTGGGCGTCGCTCGCGACGTCGTCGATCGAGGTGCACCTGAAGGGCGTGAATCTGGCCCTCGGCCCGGCTGACGATGCCCGGGACGAGAACGCTTCGGGAGACCTCGCCGCGCAGACCCAAGGCAAGCCTTGGGACGAGGCTTGGCGGGAAGAGGGAGGGGGACTTGCAGACGACGGCGTCGCGCCGGCGGCGACGACAAACGCGGCCGTTTCTTCTTGGGTGGGCATGAGCATCAGATCGAGGTTGATCCGGAGCGGTCTGAACGTGTCGCTATGCGTGGAGGACCTGACGTTCACGGAGGAGGTCAGGGATGGTTCCACCGCGACCGTGCGGCTCGGCTCGCTGCGCGTGGCGAACATCCCGACGGACGACTGGGTCGGGCTGGTGCGGGACCCGGAAACTTGGCTGGGCAAGGCCGTCGTGATCGAGGATCTTGAAGTGTCCGTGGGCGGGAGCCTGTTGCGCGTTGGGTCGGCGCACGTCTCGTCGGTCCTCCCGATCTACGAGTTTCTCGATGATTCGTTCGAGTACAGCGGAAGCGACAGGATTGTGCCGGTGTGTATTGAATTGAATTGAATGGGTCGTCGGTTGGGTCGTCGGTTGGCTCTACTACCCACTACCCACTACCCACTACCCACTACCCACTACCCACTCACAAACGTAGGTCTCTGTCGCCGTCTCGACGCTCGCCATGGAGGGTGGGACGGGCCCGCTCCTCGGCTGGGTGATGAGCATGCTCTCGGGCGAGGCGAAGGAGGACGCGTGGAGCGTGGACGTCGGGGCGAGCGTGGGGGAGCTGTCGTACGGCGGGGCGGTCCTGACGCGGGCAGTCGTCCTTTGGCGCGACGGGGAGACGGTCGCGAGGGCCGAGCGGGTCGCCGTCGCGACGACAGCGTCGATGGGAGAGCTCGTCGGTGAAGACTTGGAGGTGCGGATGGACTCTGAGGGCGGGACGGCGTGGATGGACGGGGTGGTCCTGCGCGGACGGGGGGTCGAGGTCATCGTGAGCGGGCTGGAATGGGGGTCGACGGGGGTTCGCGTGGGCAGCGTCGTCTGTGCGGTGAAGGTGGACGAGATTCTCGGGGCGGGCCTCGTTGCCCGGGACGGAGACAACGACCAAGGGGAGGGGCGTCGTGGGAGCGCCGACGGCGGTCCCTCCCCCACCCCTTCGATCGAGGTGGGCACCGTCGTCGTCGGCTTGGAGACGGTCCAGGGGATGCTGACGCTGTGGTCGAGCGGCGTCGCGCACGGCGCGGGGCGAACCGTGGTGGGGTGTGCCGGGGTCGACGTGGCGGGGGAGCGGATGGTGCGAGTGCGGGGGGAGGCGACGCTGGCGTGGGAAGGAGGGGTGCGGGCGCTCCGGTTCGGAGACGTGGAGGTCTGGCTGGTCGATGACTACCTGAGCGTGGCACGGAAGTGCTGGGAGTTTTACGGCGTGGCGTTTGGCGGGCAGGGCAGTGACGATGATGCAGGTGGGGGTGACCACCGCCACGGGGAGGACGCGGTCGACGCGGAAGACAAGGAAGACCTCCGTGGCGGCTCGTGCAGTTCTTCATTGGAATTCGGGTCGTTGACGGTGCGACTGGGCGAGCGAGACGGGGCGAAGGAGGAGGTGACGTTGGTGGACACGAGGACAGGCTCCCGGGTGGTGGGGGTCGAGGAGGAGGTCCTCGCCTCGGTTGGGACGTTGGAAGACGGGTATGCGCTGTTCGAGGACCGAGAAGAGGAGGGACTGTGGTGGATTTCGCGGCCGGTGTCGCTGAAGAGCCTGCTACGAGCTGCGCGGGTCGACGGCAATGAGCTCAGACGCGGGGACGAGGTCCAGCTGGAAGTTCCAGAGAGCGGCGGCCGTTTGTGCGAGCTCGAAGTGCAAGGCGTGAAGATTGTGCTGGGCGTACCACCATGGTCGGACGACGGGGTGCAGAGCTGGGTGGACGCGGGATACGACCTGCTTGTGCCGGCCCCAAACGGCAGGCCGACCGAGCTGCGGGTCGGAGGCGGCGAATGCATCCTCGTGTCCAAGCTGACCTCGTACAACAGGCTGGACGTGACGGTGACACCGCGACTGCTGGTGCGCAATGAGCTCGAGGTGGCGTGCGGCGTCTCGGTCGTCGGCGAGACGGGCGTCGTCGAGTTGGGCTCGCGAGAGGAAGTGGGTCTGTCGATCGCCGGAGGAAGGCTGCCGTTCTTGCGTTTCCATCTCACGGACGGGGAATGCGCGCATCGCACCGCCCCCGTGAGCCTCGAAACGGCCGGGTCGACGGTCGCGAGCTTCGACCGCGGGGGTGGCGTCGGCGGCGTGGACGTGGATGTCGGCGTGAACGGCGTGAATGATTCTGGTCCCGGCCCCGCCCCTGCTCGCGCCCCTGTCGACGAGCTCACTGTCATCGTCGGGCATCACGGCTGGACGTCGGTGACGATCAAGGGTCGGGGCGCCGACGAGCGGGTTGGCAAGAGCGACGGCGGTATCGACGATGAAAACGACGACGACGAGGTCTTCGCTGCAACGATGAGAACAACGGCACTAAAAGTCGGTTTTGGCGGCCAAGACTGGGATCGGTCGATTGGCTGGCACGAGTTGCTGCTCCTGCGTGGGGGCACGAGAAGGAACAGACACGACCCGAAGTTGCGCGTTGGCCGAGCAAACACGAGTCTGACCGACAGGTCAATATCGGTTCGCGGCTTCAATCTGGACTTTGGACGTGTCGATGACGATAGCGTGAAGTACTTCGGCCAACTGTGGCGACTGTGGGGTAGAGCCCGGTCGTCGCCATCGACGCCATCGACGCCATCGCCATCGACGCCATCGCCATCGACGCCGATGCGCATCACTCTCGAAAACAGCGTCGATGTGGTCGCCGACGTCCAATCGATTCCGGTATCGCTCGCGATCAAGCCCATCGTCGAGGCGACCAGCGAGGCATTCACCAGTCACGTCAAGGCGGCGGTCTTGTATGCGGTGCCCCGCCTTGCGTATAACTGGCTCTTTGGTGGGTCGACTCGGTAGGGACCGACTCGGCAGGGCGCGGGCAGCGAGCACGACGTCGGGCGGATCGAGGCTGCACACCCGCATCGACCGATACGCCGACCCAACACCATTTCGCCACCCCTTCTCGTCAAACTCCACCAATCTCTCTAAATATGTAACTCAGTAGCATACGAGTCGACGAAACCTCCAGAATCGTCCTCGAACCGCACGATCGACGGTAGCCCCGACTTCTCGAGTCGGGCGGCCCACGCTCGACGACGCCCCGAAGAAGATCGCCGTTGCTCGCACAGTCTCTCAATCCTATGCTGATATCGCGATAATGTCCTGGCGACCATGCCCGGCGTTGTCGACCGGCGAGGCCGGCCTCCTGATTTCGGTCGATCGTCCGCGCTAGTCGGACGCATGAATGGGCTAGCGGTCACGCCGATCTTGTGTGGAGTATTTTTAATATCGTCAGTATCCAGCATGACGAGCCTGTGACTCTCCACCTGCATCAATCGGGCCTGTCGAGCGCACGATCGATCTACGAAAGGGACCCCTTTCGAAGGCCAGGCACCGCATGCAGACCAGCGGACGATCGACATCTGTTCCTTAATCGTACTTAGGACATAGGGATGCCGTTTAAAGGGCGATCGTGCAGCCGACGGCGCCCGTTCGGAGCGCGACGCACGTGATCGGATCGCGATCTCATTTTGCGGCTCGCGAAGGGATCTGATGAGCCAGCACGCCGTGTCATAGGACTTCAATATCCTCTAGAAGATCATTTGCTCAAAAAAAACAACAAGCAGCATCGCTTCGACGCGACTACAAGGGGCCCGACGACCGATCGCCGGGCGGAAGATCGCTACCCCGTCGCGGCCGCCTCGCGACTGGTCTGCTTCTATGGTCGTAATATGTGAATCTTATACGTATTTGCACTATCTGCATGCTACCTTCCGAGGGGAACCCGTCTGTGCGACGCGCGAACGAGCGCCGTCCGTGCGACGATCGAAGGGCCCTCCAAAGATCGCTCCGTCAGGTGTCGTCGGGTGTTCAAGATCGCTATTTACGGGATATATCGTGATGTCAAGGCCTGGAGAGGCAACAGCGCGATAGTCGGGGACGTTCAGGGCGTCACGCGCACCCGCGAGATCGCCGCGATCGATGTCGTCCGATCGCACGATCGCTGGAGGGCACGTTCGTCAAAGCTCTGAATAATGGTCTGATGAACTTAACATGGTCATGGTTTGAGTTTGGTTGAAATGTGAGTCGTTTCGTGCGCTCTGTGGTCGGGCCCTGAATCGCCGCCTGTTCCGCGCCGCGCGGAGGGCGCGTCTGGGAGGTGGCAAAGGGCCTCGGTTTGGTGATCTGGTGCGTGTTTTACATTACATTACCAGGCGTAGATGGACTTGGGGAAGCACTCGGACTGCCAGCGGTCGTTGAAGGCGGCGACAAGCTTCCTGGCGCGCTCGTGGGTGTAGATGTGGTTGGTGGTGTCCGTGTTGGCGTACAGCCAGTTGTAAAGCCTCCTCTCGTTCTCGTCGCCGCCGCTCCCCCTCGGGAACCTGCCGCCGTGCGTCCGCTTAAACTGCTTCACGGCCTCCAGAGTCGCGTCCCACTGGGCCTCATCCCTCTGGTTGGCTGGGTGACCGGCCCCGAAACGCCACGTTCCGGCCGCCAGGTTGGGGAAGCACTCCTTCTCCCAACCCTCCTTGAACGCCTCATTTAGCTTCTCCCAGCGAGCCTGGGTCCAGTCGCGACCGCCGAGCCTGAAGCTCTTCAGCCAATCGTACAAGCTCTGCTCCTTCTTGTCCCTGCTGTTCTGCTTCGGAAACCGTCCCTTCGTCTGCTTCCACTGCTTGCACACCTCCAGCCGGGCGTTCCACTTCTCTTCGTTTGGCTGCATGTGTCGCGGCAGCTGTCTCCCTCGACCATCAACCTTCTGCACCTTGGTCGGCGCTGGCTCCTCTTCTTTCTCCCGCTCGGCCTCCGTCTCCGCCGCGAGCTCTGGATCTGATTGGGTTGTGTTCTTGCGCTTCGCCATCACGCACGATATAACGCTCCCTCGCACAAACGCAAATTAGTAGAGCATACACTGAGCGACGCCTCGACGGAAGGAAAGAATCTTTTCGTTTTGCGGGGAGAAAGTTCGAGGCCACTTCTTTACTTCCGGTGGTCACGTGTTGAAGCGAAACTCCACAATATTCGATCTGTGGGCCATTTCCGTGGGCTGTATACCCTCATGTCATACCACGCAAGTCATGCCACCGAGTAAGAGCAGAAAGCGCTCCAGAGCGAAGCCGGCTGAGACTGAAAATCGTTCGAACCAAGAACATTCCGAAAGCCGTCCGCCTGACGCACCAGCAGCGTCCAAGCCTCAACCGAGCAACGTGAAGAAGAGCAAGAGCAAGAGCAACAAGAACACGAGCAAGGCGCAAGCGAAGAAGGCCTCGAAAAGACACATGGCCGAGGGGAAGAAGAAAGGCAAGACGACCGAGAACTTGGACTCGAACGACGGAGACGGGGTACACGGTGGAGACCGGGGAGTTTCGGCCGGAGCGGGAGCCGGCCCGGCTCACCACGACCCCCCGCCGTCGATCGAGGCCGTCCTCCGTTCCCTCGTCCAGAACCCGGGATCATACCACCCGCATGGGTTCTCGTTCTCCCATGGTTCCTCCTCTCGTCAGCGCGAGAAGATCAACGCTCTGATCGACATGATAGAGAACAGCGGCAACCCAAGCGAGCAGCTCACGGGCCTCTCGGAGCTCTGCGAGCACGTCTCGATCGCGTCCGAGGAGTCGATAATGTCGTTTCCGACCGATCGCGTCGTTCCCCTGCTCCTCGAGGAGCTGCAGGAGAGTGACAACCCGGACGTGATGCTGCTGGCCGCCAGGGTCGTCACCCTCCTCCTCGACGTCTACCCGCCGTCAGCGAGGCTCGTAAGCCAGTACGGGGGCGTCGGCGTGTTCTGCGAGAAGCTTCTCAGCATCGAGTACATCGATCTCGCCGAGCAAAGCATTCAGGCGCTGGGGAAAATAAGCGAGAGCTACCCCAGCCTGCTGCTGGACACCAGCCACGGGAACGTCCTGGACGCCGTCCTGTCGTTCATCGACTTTTTCCAGGTCGGCATGCAGCGGATCGCCGTTGCCACCGCTGCGAACGTCTGCCGCGCCATGACATCCGGCGACGGGCACCATATCCCCGGCAACAAGGACAGCGCCCTGGAAGCGCTCACCTCGTTGTTCCGAGCGTCCATCCCCGGCCTCCTCCAGCTGACCACGTCCTCGGACAACAAGATCGCCCTTTCCGCCTTTCAGGCTCTGACGTCTGTCGCCAAGAGCTGCAGTCTCGCGCAAGTCCCGGTCGAGTCCGTAATCGACATCGACTGCATGCAGATGGTCCTCGGGCGCCTGGTGGCCGTCGGTGGCACCAATGTCACCATCAAGCCGTGTGTGTTCTACGCCTTGGCGCGGTTCGTGTCGACGTACACGTCGACATCCGTCGAGCTTCCGAAGAGGCTGCTGGACCAACAAGCGCCGTGCGTCGTGGCCAATATCCTGGCGCTCCTGTCGACTAAGGCCCAGGCCGCAAGCGTGGGCGGGGTGATGGGGTCGCTCAAGGACCTCAAGCCGCGCAACCAGGACGAGATGTTCGTCCTCCTGTCGCTGGTCGATAACATGCTGCCGACGGTGCTCGCGTCGGATCTCCGCGTCTTTGACCGGTCCAAGACCAAGCGGGAAATGAAAACCCTCGAGGCAGAGGGCCTGGTGGTTCGCGACGCGGCCGGCCCAAAGAACCTCGAGTCGATGCGGTCCGAGCTCCTCGATCAAGGGAGCAGCGGACCCGCCGCCGAGGCCGAGGGCGAGGCTCCCCAGGTCACCGAAACCACCGAGTCTGTCGAGCCTGTCGAGGTCATCGAGGTCATCGACGTCGCCGAGACGAGCAAGAGCCGCCTGGACGCCGTCGCGCCCGTGCTGCTGGACGCCCTGCTCCACCTGGAGTTCGCGACGCTGTCCCGGGACTCGAAGATGGGGGTGCTGTCTGTTGTCGACAAGATCCTTTTCTACGCGTCCCCGGCGTGCCTGACCAAGCTGGTTGCCGAGCTCCCCGTGTCGGTCTTTGTGATCCGGCTCCTCCAGTCGTCCAACCACGCGTGGCCTTTGAGCAGCCTGAAGTTCGTGGCGATTATGCTCCAGAAGGAACCTGATCTGAAGAAGGTCCTGCTGCGCGAGGGGATCATGCACGAGGTGAGGAAGACCAAGGAGACGTTCCTTGCACTCGGCCAGGCCGAGCGGGACTTGTCGGCGGCGTACGTGTGGTTCGCCGACCGGGTCCTGAGCTGCTCTTTCGGCGAGAACGTGAGAAAGGGTGGCGTCTCCGGTGATGACGAGACGGAAGGCATGCTGGCCCTGCGGACGCTGCGCGAGTCTGTCGCGGCGGCCCCAGACGATGACGAGCGCGTCCTGGCCGCCATGGGCGGGTTCGTCAAGCTCGTCCTGGATCGCGCCGTGTCTTCGTACGAGATCAACGCATCGGGTATCCTCGAGGACGTGCACGCGTACCTGACTGGCGGATCGAACGGCGCTGCTGGTGGCACGGCCGGTGCTCCGGCGGGTGCTGTGGGTGCCACCTGCCAGGCCAGAAAGAACAGCTTCCTGGCGCTCCTGGGATCTCCCGAGGCGACAGAGCGAGTGATCGACACCGTCCAAGAGATTCTGATGAACAGCGAGCACTTGCAGGTGATCAAGTCGATGACACACGCCATGCCCAGCTTCCAGTCGATGTTGCTCAGCAACCTCGGGCTTAGCGGGAGGGCTGTCGGCTTGGACGGGCCGGAGGACGATCGGGAGGGCGATCCATTTGTCAACGGACTGAAAGCGCTCGGCACGCCGCTGCGGATCAAGCTTCGGTGCATGGACGAGGCCCTGCGCGACCGACTCAGCGGGACGGCCATCCTGATCGAGCCCCTGGCGACCGTCGCGCAGACCCAGGGGTACTTGAAGCCGAAGATTGCCCGACTGCTCACCCCCAAGCTGACCGAGCAGCTCAAGAAGGCAGCCGGAGACGATCATTTCGATCGAAACGCAAAGGGTGCGAACGACGCGAATGTTGCGATCGATGGGAGCAAGGGGACCAACAAGGGGACCAACAAAGGGAAGGAGGTCGTCACACGCTCCAGGGCCAAGCAACTGGCTCCCCCCGCCGGTATGGGGGGCAGCAAGCTCGAGCAGAAGGTCGACGACGAGAAGAAACAGGCGTTGCCGAAGTCTTCCGATGACTCGTACGACTCGGAAGAGTACTCCGACGACGACATGGAGGTTCTCGAGGAGCTCCTCGACAGTGAGGGCGAAGACGAGGACATCGACATGGTCGAGGGTGACGCCGGCGATGCGGCGGCCATCGATGCCCCCAGGGCCGACGCCCAGCGCACCGACCGCAACGCCAGTGCCAGGGACGACAGCAACTTTTCCATCAAACTCTACCTGGATGGAAAGGAACTCGACACGTCCGACACGCTGCTGCGTGTGCTCCACGCGAAGAACCTCACGGGCCTGCCCGCAAACTCGGACTCGGACCTGGCGCGGGTCTGGCAGGAGACGCACCAGATCGACATACGCGTGTGCTTCGGAACGGCCAACGGTGGCGACAACGGCCGTGGCGCCGTGCCAATGGACACCGACGCTTCTGGTGCGTCTGATGCGTCCGTCGCAGCGTCGCTGAAGGACGTCCTGTGCCCCCCGACCGGTAGCGCCGATCGTGCCGACGTGCCGGTCGATTGCCAGGTCTATTACGCCGTACGCGTGCTCCAGGTCTTCGAGGAGACCAAGGGTGCCTCTTCAGAGTACAGGCCGCTTCTGGTCAACTCGAAGATCTGCTCCAAGCTGACCAAGCAGATGAAGGACCCGCTCCTGGTCTGCTCCCGCACGCTGCCCGACTGGTGCTCCAGGCTGCCGTACCTGGCGAAATTCCTGTTCTCGTACGAGTCCAGGCGAATGTACTTCCGCTACCATGCCTTTGGACTCGGCCGGACCACACTGGCCATGCTCGAGGACGCCAGCGGGGCGACGGCCAATGCAGGCCAGGGCCTGACCGGCGACCTGCCCTTCCGGGCCCCCCGGATCGCGCGCCAAAAGGTGCGAATCTCCCGGACACATGTCTTGGAGTCTTCCAGAAAGGTGTTCGAGCGGTACGCGGACGCCAAGTCGAGGCTCGAGGTCGAGTTTTACAACGAGGCCGGCTCGGGGCTTGGTCCGACGCTCGAGTTCTACACCCTGCTGTCCATGGAGTTTCAGCGGCGCGACCTCGGCATGTGGAGGGACGCGGATGCCACGTCCACGGCCGCCACCGCCGCCAACAACAAGAGCGGAGACTCCCTCCCGGGCCCCAAGGCCGGCGAGCTCCCCGTCACCAAGAAGACCAAGGAGCTCATCTCGTGTCGGTTTGGCCTCTTTCCCAGGCCGGTGCCGCTCGGCACGGCGAGCGCCGCCCTGAAGAACAACTTCAAGCTGCTGGGACAGGCCGCCGCCAAGGCCATCCAGGACGGCCGCCTGCTGGACATCCCGCTGTCGAGGCCGTTCTACAAGCTCTCCCTGCTCGGTCCGGGATCTCTGGACCGCGAAGACTTGCAGGACATCGATCCCGACGTCCAAAAGACCCTCTCGGAGATCCAGCACGCAGTCACGTCAGCCGCGGCCTCCACCACCGGCACGGTGACGCTCAAGGGCGTGCCCATCGACGACCTGTGCCTGTCTTTCGTGCTTCCCGGCGACGACACGTACGAGCTGTGCCCCGGAGGTGCAGACGTGACCATCACATCGCAGAACGCCGCCGAGTACGTGCAGGGCGTCTACGACGCGCTCCTCGACTCGGGCGTTCGCGACCAGATGGCCGCCTTCCGCGAGGGGTTCAACGGAATTTTCCCGCTGGAGCAGCTGCGGATTTTCTACGAGGACGAGATCGAGGCCATCCTCTGCGGTGATGCCAAGGAGACCTGGACGCCCGAGTCGCTGGCGGCTGCCATCAAGTGCGATCACGGGTACATGTCGTCCTCGCCCCCGGTGGTCGCGCTGATCGACGTCTTGTCCAACCTGGACCCCGTCGACAAGCGTCGGTTCCTGAAGTTCGTCACGGGCGCCCCGCGCTTGCCCGCCGGCGGGTGGTCCGCGCTCAAGCCGAGGTTCACGGTCGTGCGCAAAAACCCCGACGTGCCGATGCCACCAGCCAACGCCGACGCCGAGCCGCTGTCCCCCAAGACGAGGGACCAGCTTGTGGCGATGTATGCCGACAAAGATCTGCCGAGCGTCATGACGTGCGCCAACTACCTCAAGTTGCCGCCCTATTCCGCCAAGGACGTCCTCCGAGACCGACTCCTGTTCAGCATCCGCGAGGGACAAAACTCCTTCGACCTTTCCTGATGATGAGCATCATCTGAGCATCTGATATATTTGATTCAAGACCCAAGTTCATGCATTACATTCATTTGGTGTCATCATCGTCGTCGTCGCCTCCCAGCATGACCGTGCTTGGCACGATCACGATCACCGCACCAGACGCACGGGACGCCCCGCAACCACCCCTCGTCCCACTCCCCGGCCCCAAACCCTCGGCCGCACGCGCATCGGCCCCAGTGGCCGCCTCGCCGCCCCAAACGCGTTTGCAGCGCCGTTCCCGTTCCCGTTCTCCCCCAGCAGTCCACGAATACGCTCCTCCACATCCTCGACGCGGAAATCGTACGGCACCGAAATGATCCCAGAATCCCAGAGATCGTACTGGTTGTCGATGGCCAGCTCGACGTTGGACAGGTCGAGCCCCGCCAGCCGCTCCCCGACCTCGATCAGACGCCCACACGCCTCCATCACCGCCCCCGTCTCGTAACTCGCCATGATCCTCAGCAGCCGTTTCGCCCCGAGCGCCTCCCTGGCCAGCTCGAGCGCCTGCTCCTCAAAGTACGAATCGCTCGTCGTATCATCCGACGCCTCTGACGCCTCGAGCGCCTCCTCGCTCCGCAAGAACTCAACGAGCATCTTCGGACTACACTCAGTCGTGACCGTCAGCAGCCGCGAACTCGGAATGTACGTGATAGGCTCGCTCCCCTCCCCGCCTGCCCCGCCCGCCGAGCTCCCCACCAGAATACTGAACGAGAAATCCCGATCCAGCGCCAGCCCCCCACCGTTCGCCCCGTTCGCACCGCTGGCATTCACCCCTCGCACATACTCATACATCTCCCCAGCCCACACCACAAAGTCCTTCAGCTCCCCGCTCCCCAACGAATTGTACCACACCCGCTCGACCCGCAGCAGCTCCCCCAACTCATCCGCCAGCACCCGACTGCGACCGAACCAGTACGCCTCCACCCTCGAAAACACACTCGCCCGCTCAAAATCCAACTTTCCCATCGCCCGCCGTAACTCCTCCACCCCAGCCACCAGATGCACCGTCCCATTCTCCCCGACGTGCGACTCCATCAACACATTCCGCATCCGAAACGTCCCATCCTCCTCCTGCAGCGCCGAATTCACCGCAGGCAGAAAGTTCGGATGATACAACCGAACCGACAGCCCCGACAGTTTCTCCGACACCTTTACCTTGTCTACCCCGCCCACCCCCCCCATTGCGGTTTGGAAATTCTCCAGACACTCCCGGTGCACCTGCTGGTTATTGCTGGTCACATAGCTCTCCCCACCCAGGTCAATCCGCTCAATTCCATACTCCCGCTCCAACGCCTCTCGCAGCGCATTATTCTCCTGCTTGATCTGATTATACGCCTCTGCCATGTTCGACGCCTCTGCCAGCACCTGCCGCAGAAACGCAACCAGATCCGTATTATCCCGCCCACCCCGATCCTCCCCCGACTGCGCAATGAACGATGCATCCACCTCATCCGCCTCAGACGGACTGATCAGACCAAACGCCAGAAACAACGGCGACAACGGCGTCGTCGACCGCGGCTTGAGCGACACAACCACCCTCGAAAACTCCTGCGTATGCTTCGAAATCACCCCACGATGATGACCACCGGTACTCGAGCTACTCGAGGATTCATTCGATGACGCATTCAATTCGCCATTCGCACCCTTGGGCGTCACCTTGACGAAAAACTCGAGCTCCACCTCGACGCCATCCTCGCTCCCCAGACACTCGACGTACGAGTTGAGCTTGGCCAACGACGCCGCATTCCGGGCCCGCTCGAACTGAAACTGCTGAAAGAGATCCGGATGAATTTGCCTACGTGCGAGCGAACGAGCAAACGAGCAAACGAGCGAACCCATTTCTGTGAGTCCGGTATCGTCCGGTATCGTCCGGTACCCTGGGGGTCTGGGTACCGTCCAGGGTGATGGGCACGCACGAAAACCCAAAGACCGACGTACCTCACGACGTTCTTGAACAACGACTTAATCGAAGGCGACGTGTTGGTCGTGTCCGCCATTCTGATTTCTGGAACCCTGAATTCAGTTTTTTAGCGCACCAAAGCCGTGTCTGGTTCGCCTGGTTCTCCCGCAGACCGCAGACAGACCGTACAGAAGACTACTCTACGTCTACACGTTGATGCGTACTTATACGAAGAAAAAATCCATCAACTTCCGCCCGACTGTGTTCGTTCGGTCACCGATGATCCATGACCCGGCTGGCTTTTCGAGCAAAAGCCGCGACCGCGTCGTCGATACACACAAATTCATACGTACTTGTATCGTCACGTGGTCAGTTCATTCACCGTCGTCATCGGACCGAGGATACACGAAGACGAACCGTCGTCATCGGCTCTTCCAGAAGAACAAGACTCAGATCATCGCTTGCTCCGTCCCGATGGTTCGTCGTTCGCTGGATTTCTCTCCCGACGGTCGGTCGTCGAAGGACGCCATCTGCGTGGCGGTTCGCTTCAGACCGCTGAGTGCGAAGGAGATTGGTCGGGGGGACAGGGAGGTATGGCGTTGCCAGGGCAACTCGGTGGGCATCGTGTCGTCGGCCGAGGGGGAAGCCTCGGCAATGGACGTCAAGTTTGCGTATGATCACGTGTTTCCGGCGTATACTCAGAACGATGCGGTGTATGATACGGTGGGGGCGTCTATTGTGAAGACGTCGGTGTTGGGTGGGTTGAACGGGACGATCTTTGCGTATGGGGTGACGTCGTCGGGGAAGACGCATACGATGATGGGGGACGAGGAGACGCCTGGGATTGTGCCGCATGCTGTGTCGGACCTGTTTGAGCATGTTTCGGCGGGGGAGCGGTCGAAGATCTTCAACGTGTCGGTGTCGATGATCGAGATTTACAACGAGGTGGTGAACGATCTGCTGGATCCGGGGAATACAAACCTGCGGCTGCGGGAGGAGCAGAAGGCGGGAGGGGCACAGGCCGGGATGCGGCAGGTGGTCGTGGAGAATCTGCGGGAGGAGCGGATTGGGAGCGTGGAGGAGGCGCTGGAGGTGATTGCGTTGGGGAATGAGCACAGGAAGATTGGGGCGACGGCGTTCAACGAAGGGTCGTCGAGGTCGCATACGGTGATTAAGATTACGATCGAGGCGTCTGATCGGCCCGAGTTTATGAAGGATCCGATGAAGACGGCGGCGGCGAGGACGGTGTCGAGTCTGACGATGGTGGACCTGGCCGGGAGCGAGAGTGCCAAGGCAGAGGTGAATAAGAACCAGCGGGTGGAGGGGTCGTATATTAACAAGAGTCTGCTGACGCTGGGGACGGTGATTCATAAGCTGAGTGATGGCGGGGCGCAGCATATTCCGTTCCGCGATTCCAAGCTGACGCGGATCCTGTCCAACTCACTGTCGGGCAACGGGGCCCGGATCGCGGTGGTGTGCACCATCACGCCGGCGTCGACGCAGGCGGAGGAGACGCACAATACGCTCAAGTTCGCGAGCAGGGCCAAGACGATTACGATCGAGGCGAAGAGGAACGAGATTATGGATCAGGCGGCGCTGGTGGCCAAGTACCAACAGGAGATTGGGCTGCTGCGGCGGCAGCTCGAGCTGGCGCTTAAAGATAAGAGCTCTGGCGGTGTGGGCGCGGAGGAGCGGGCGATGCCGAGCGAGGCGACGTCGGTGGAGATCATGTCGTTGCGGGAGAAGATAGAGGAGGAGCACGCGGCCATGGTCGAGGGGGAGCACGAGCGGCTGCGGCTGGCGGAGCGGGTCGAGGAGCTGCACGAGGCGCTGATGAAGGTGAACGATTCTGTGGAGATTATGCAGCAGCGGATGCGGGCAGAGGGCACGATCGGCGAGGACGAGAGCTCCAAGGAGGCAGAGAAGCTGCGGGACGTCCTCGTCCTCCTCAACAACGAGATCCGGAGGCTCAAGGGCGGCGGCGGGGGCTTTGGCGTGCAGGATATGGACTACGAGGACAAGGAGGATTACGAGGTCACCATGTCGGCCTTTTACGCGGAGCGTGAGTTTCTGAACGAGAAGCTCGAGCAGCAGGACGAGTGGAACACCATCCTGGCCAACGCCCTGGACGCGATGAAGGTCCTGGTCGCCCAGGGACGCGGAATCGACGCGGATCAGATCGACATGGAGGCAGTCCTGGGCGGCGACTACTCGTCCATCGGCGGTGACCTGAGCTCCCTGGACGGCATGGCCGGCGTCGCCGGGGCAGACGGGGCCCAGCAAGCCGGCAGCAACGCGACCAAGCTGCGGCTCGCCGACCCCAATATCGTCGAAAAGGTGATGAATCTCGAGTCAAAGGTGCTCTCGGCCATCTCGGCGCTGCAACGCAAGGGAGAGAAGCTGGCGCAGCAGAGCGCGGTCCAGAAGACGCTCGCCGGGCACAACGACGACATCGCCGAACACCTGCACGACCTGACTGTCGAGAACGACAACCTCAAGAAGGAACTCAAGCGAGTCGAGGATCAGAACGAGCAGCTCCAGGGATACATGGTCGACGACCTGTCAGAGGAGGAGCTCCGGGCGCTGATCGACAAGCTGACGTCCGCCGTCCAGCGGGTCACGGTCACTGTGTCCACCAAGAAGATCTCCATGAAGACGCAAGGGAAGCGGAACAGCAGACCGGCCATCGACCTGTCTGTCAGCGACGACCAGGGGGTGCGGATGAGCCGCGAGGACATCCTGCGGGAACTGGCGGCTCTGCGGCAGAGTGTTCCTGGGAGTTCGTGAACGACCAGTATGATAAGCCTTTTTTTTCTCAGCAAGTCCTCTGCCTCCGCACGCCACACGAGCAAAGTCATCCATACACCCATAGATTCTGAGCGCGGCGCGGAACCGAAAACTGGGAGGGGAGATACGCGACGACGTGGGTGGGAAATTCGAAACCAAACCCTGATGACCTCCACCGGGCGACGACGGCCGGGACGGCCGTCGTGGTCGTGGGGAGCCCTCGCGCCGCTCCTGGCGTTGCTTGAGCTCCTGGTGTTGGTCTCGCACGCGAAACGCCACGACCACCACGGTGGTGGCCACGGCAAGACGCATCACCACCAGTACCTGGTGGGCGTGGGCAAGGCGGACATCACCGGACCGATCACCGACGTGCAGATGATGGGATACGCCAATCCCGAGCAGATTGCGGGGGGACTTCACACCCGGCTCTACGCACGGAGCGTCATCGTCGCCGATACTGCCACCACCACCACCATGACCACCGACAGCAGCAGGGTCGTGTTTGTCAACCTGGACGCGTGCATGGCTTCGCAGGCGGTCACGTTTACGGTGATCGATCGCCTGCGGGCCATGTACGGCGACACGTACACGGCGGACAACGTCGTCCTGTCGGGAACGCACACCCACTCGGGCCCGGCGGGCTACCTGCAGTACCTCATCTACGACATCACCGGCCTCGGATTTGTCCAGGAGACCTTTGACGCGCTCGTGGACGGGATCGTCCTTTCGATCGCCCGGGCCCACGACGGCCTCGCCCCCGGGCGCCTCTGGGCGGGCAAGACCCGCGTCGAAGGGGCCAACGTCAACCGGAGCCCGACGGCCTACGTGAAGAATCCCGAGGCCGAGCGCGCGCTGTACGAAGACGACGTGGACAAGGATATGACGCTGCTGCGGATCGAAGACGACGAGGGCCGCGGGATCGGCGCGTTCTCGTGGTTTCCGGTGCACGGGACCAGCATGAACAACACCAACAGGCTGATCAACGGCGACAACAAGGGTGCCGCGTCGCTCTTCATGGAGCGCGACATGGAAGACGGCTTTGTAGCGGCCTTCTGCCAGGCCAACGTGGGAGACACCTCTCCCAACACGCTCGGAGCCTTCTGCATGGACACTGGCCTGCCGTGCGATGCGGTCCACAGCACCTGCGACGGCCGCGTCCAGCAGTGCATCGGCCGGGGCCCCGGCTGGCCCGACCACCTTGAGAGCACGCGTATCATCGCTGAAAAGCAGCGCGACGCGGCCGTCCGGCTGTTCAACGACAAGGGCAAGGCTGTCGGCGACACCGACTGGGGGACCCTGCAGCCCGTGTCGGGCGCCATCGAGAGCATGCACGTCTACCTGGACATGAGCAACGTCACCGTGCGTTCCTCGTCCAAGACGCGCGCCGGCAAGACGTGCAAGCCGGCCATGGGCTTTTCGTTCGCGGCCGGCACCACCGACGGGCCGGGAGCCTTCGACTTTCAGCAGTCGGACACGCACGGCTCGGCCTTCTGGAGGCTGGTGCGGAACTTCATCACAAAGCCGACCGCCGAGCAAGAGAATTGTCACGCGCCCAAGCCCATCCTCCTGGACGTCGGCGAAATGCACTACCCGTACGAGTGGGCGCCGTCCGTCGTCGAGATTAGCATCGTCCGGATCGGCAACTTTGTCATCCTGGCCGTTCCGGGAGAGCTGACGACAATGTCCGGGCGCCGACTGCTTCGATCCGTCCGCGACAAGGTGGAAGAGGCCTGGGGCGCGTCGAGCCGGCTCCACATGGTCATCGGCGGCCTGAGCAACACGTACTCGTCGTACGTCACGACGTTTGAGGAGTACCAGGAGCAGCGCTACGAAGGAGGATTCACGCTGTTCGGACCCCACACATTGGACGCCTATATCCAGGAGTTTGGCCGGCTTGCCGACTGCATGGTCGGGCGCGGCGCTGACGCTGCCGACGCTGCCGGCGCTGCCGACGCTGCAGGCGCCGACGACCGGGGGTGCAGCGACAAGGGCCCCTCGCCGCCTGACATGCTGGACGCGCAATGGTCCCTGGTCCCGGGCGTCGTCGTGGACGCGGTGCCCTTCGGCAGACGCTTCGGGGACCCGTCGCGCGACGTGCCTCAGAAGAGCTACCTGCCTGGCGAGACCGTGGAGGTCGAGTTCCACGCAGCCAGTCCCCGCAACGACTTCAAAGCGGAGGGAACGTACGTACAGGTGGAGCGACTGGTGGTCGACCGCGGGGAGACGGAGCGACCGGCGACCTCGTTCCTCGCGCGCCTCGGGCAGCAGGTGCTGCGCCTGGTCGACGCTGCGGCCGCGGTGGACGTGGTCGGCCTGGTCGGCCGATGGCGCGACCTCCGCAGCAAGAGCTCCCATTGGGTCGTGGTGCACACCGACGCCGACTGGTGCACCAAGTTCCGGTGGTACCGGACCGTCTCGCTGTCGCCGTACTCGTATGCAGGCGTCGAGTGGACCATCCCGGCCGAGGGGGCGAGCGGACTCTACCGGGTGCGTTACCTGGGATCGAGCAAGAACCTGCTGGGCGAGGTGACGGCGTTCGAGGGACTGAGCGCGGAGTTCGAGGTGCGTCCTGGCGGGGGGACCGAGTGAGCAGTGAAAAATTTCCCACGTAGGCGAGAGTCAACCCCGGTCGCACACAACGTTCCGAATTTCTGTGCGTGTGATCGCCTCGTCCGGGCGTCATCATGTCGAATTGATCGTATATTCTGAACCATGGCATCTGTTACACTCTCCAGACACTCCACGACCAGCGATTTGGAGGAACTCATGGAGGGCAGAATTGAAAGAAGGGGAACGGCCTCAGTCGACCACCCGCGGAGGTCGAGGGCCTCCCTGGATGCTCCAAACCTGTATGAATTACAAGGTGTGGTGCAGCATTACGCTTGGGGGCGCAGTGCGGACGAGAGCAAGATCGCCAAACTTCTGGCCTCACGCGGAGACGAAGTCGACGCGACCAAGCCGTTTGCCGAGCTCTGGATGGGGACGCACTCCAACGGGCCCGCCTCTGTGAAGCTCAACGGGGAACAGGTGATGCTCAAAGACGTCTTGGGGGGCGATTTGCCCTTTTTGCTCAAGGTCTTGAGCGTCAACACCGCCCTCTCGATCCAGAGCCACCCGTCCAAGGCGCTCGCCGAGAAGCTTCACCGCGAGCGGCCCGACATATATAAAGATCCGAACCACAAGCCGGAGATGGCGATCGCGCTGAGCCACTTCGAGGCGCTGTGCGGCTTTTGCTCCGTGTCTGAGCTGGAGTCGACGCTCCGCGACGTGCCCGAGCTGGCCACGTGCTGCGGGCAGGACGTGGTGGACCGGTATCTGGCCGTGCCCGCGGACCATGAAGCGGAGAAGAAGCGGGTGCTGAAGGAGCTGTTCACATCGCTGATGACCGTGGACCAGGACACTGCGTCGACGGTGGTCCAGAGCCTCGTCGACCGGCTGTCTCGCGCCGAGCGCGAGCTCACGCCCCGCGAGCGACTGGTCCTGCGGTTACAGGACGAATATCCGCTCGATATCGGCGTGCTCTCCTCCTACCTGCTGAACTACGTCTGCCTCGAGAGCGGTGAGGCCATCGCGCTCGGCGCCAACGAGCCGCACGCGTACTTGGCCGGCGAGCTCGTCGAGTGCATGGTACGGCCTTTTGTCTCCCTCTCTGATTTTGATTCTCTCCCTCACTTTCACTCACTCACTCACTCACTCACTC
>Ga0181582_10001053_pt1 | contig 20982 bp, 20 predicted proteins | sample 071ome_32_FD_132438 | JGI IMG/M metagenome (GOLD analysis project Ga0181582, IMG submission 132438) | Coastal salt marsh microbial communities from the Groves Creek Marsh, Skidaway Island, Georgia - 071405AT metaG (megahit assembly) | ecosystem: Environmental > Aquatic > Marine > Intertidal...
GCATCAAACGCACATTTTAAGCGTTGCTGTTGCTTGAGATCATCTTCGCTGAATTGGATTGGCATCAAATCACGCTTTTCAACACCAACCCCATGTTCGCCTGTCAAAACCCCGCCCATTTCTACACAGGCCCTAAGGATGTCTGCGCCAAAGTCTTCGGCGCGTTGCAATTCCCCCGCTTCATTAGCGTCAAACAGAATCAGCGGATGCAAATTGCCATCACCAGCATGGAAGACATTAGCGACCCTCAATCCGTATTTTTGGCTCAACGCCGCCATACGCACCATCATATCTGGCAAAGCGCGGCGCGGTATGGTGCCATCCATGCATAAATAATCTGGTGAGATGCGCCCAACCGCCGGAAAGGCCGCCTTGCGCCCGGCCCAAAACCGCAAGCGTTCATCTTCGCTCATGCTGATTTTGATTGAACTTGCCCCTGCTTGATTGACAATCGTATCCACCCGGTCAATCAACGCATCAACCTCAACCTCTGGGCCATCAAGTTCAATAATCAAGAGCGCGGCGGCATCCCTTGGATATCCGGCATGGACAAAATCCTCTGCCGCGTTAATAGCCAGATGATCCATCATTTCCATCCCTGCCGGAATGATGCCTGCGGCGATAATATCACCAACCGCTTGCGCCGCGGTTGCGGTTTCATCAAACCCCACGAGCAAAGCACGGCGCGTCGCAGGTTTTTGCAAGATACGCAGGCTGACCTCTGTGACCACACCCAAAAGCCCTTCTGAACCTGTCATAATCCCCAAGAGATCATAATCCCCGGCATCAAGATGTTTGCCGCCAAGCCGCACCACTTCCCCTTCCATGGTGACCATCTCAACCCCAAGCAGGTTGTTAGTAGTCAGCCCATATTTCAGACAATGCACACCGCCAGAGTTTTCAGCAACATTTCCGCCAACAGAACAGGCAATCTGGCTTGAGGGATCAGGGGCATAATAAAACCCTTCATCTTCAACCGCGTGGGTAATGGCAAGATTGGTTACCCCCGGCTGGGTGACAACACAGCGATTAGCATAATCAATATCAAGAATGCGGTTAAACTTACCCATCGCTAGCAACACCGCATCCGCCAATGGCAATGCGCCGCCAGATAATGAGGTACCAGACCCCCGGGGCACAACTTTTATGCCTTCTTGGTGACAATAACGCATAATGGCAGATACCTGTTTGACCGTTTCTGGCAACACCACCACTAACGGCAATTGCCGATAAGCAGAAAGCCCATCTGCATCATAAGCACGGCGACCTTCCTCACTGTCAACGACAGAGGTCGCAGGGACTATTTTTCTCAAGGCTGCTAATATGCTGTCACGGCGAGCGATAACAGCGGCATCAGGTTCAGGCATTTGCATTGATTAACCCTTCTCAACACCTTATTAGCGTAAGGAATAACATGGTCATCATAACCTTAAAAAATAACTGAATTTGAACCAAAATAGCCGCAATAGCAAGAGAGCAACACCCTATCCTTAACGATAGGGACAGAGTGCCGCAACCTAGCAAATTGATTTTGCGGTTGCTTTTAAGGCCCTAGGGTTTAATAAAGATCGTTATAAATGGAAAAATATAATCTTTCGTATTGGGGGACTATTGTGAAAACCATCGCAACAAAGCTAGCGCTCGTAACTGGGCTTTGCTTAAATCTTGGCTTTAGCATGATTAGCACTGCTAGTGCGGAAACCAAAGTCGGGCTTCTTTTGCCTTATACCGGGACTTATGCCGCGCTTGGTAATGCCATCACCGAAGGATTTGAATTAGCCATTGAAGAGGCTGGCCGTGAAGATGAGTTCACGGTTATCGTTGAAGATAGCGAAATGAAGCCTCCTGTCGGTCTCGCCAAAGCGCGAAAGCTCGTCTATCAAGATGAGGTGGATGTCATCGCTGGGGTGGTGTCTTCTGGCGTTCTGGGCGCTATGCGTGACTTTATCCATCAATCTCAAGTACCACTGATTGTTGCCAATGCTGGAAATAATCTTGCGACAGGGGAAAATTGCTCGCCTTATATTGTGCGCGTGTCCTTTTCCAATGGTCAGATCAATCGTCCCATGGGCACTTGGCTGGCTGAAAATGGGGTAAAGACCATCTATACTCTGGCGCCAGATTATGCCGCCGGGCATCAGATGATTGATGCCTTCACCAAGGCCTTTACCGCCGCCGGGGGGGAAGTCATCGGATCAGAGTTCACACCCTTTGGTCAGACCAAGGATTTTGGCCCCTACCTCACCAATGCCCAAGCATCAGGCGCGGATGGCATTTTTGTTTTCTATGCAGGGGGTGAAGCAATCAATTTTGTCAAACAATATGGCTCATTTGATATCAAAACCCCTCTTTATGGGTCTGGTTTTCTGACTTCGCCTCTTTATGTGGAAGCAGAGGGTGAGGCCGCGATTGGGGTAAGGGCATCATTGCATTATATCCCAACCTTGGACACCCCTGAAAACAAAGCCTTTATCAAGGCGTTTCAGGCAAAATATAACGCCATGCCATCCGAATATGCCGTTCAAGGCTATGACGCCGCGCTGGCTTTGATGGCGGCGGTTGATAATGGCGGTGTGGATCGGGCAACATTGGCAGCACAGCTTCCGCGTGTCAGTTATGTTGGGCCGCGTGGGCCACTGGAAATTGATCCTGCCACCAATAACATCGTCCAGAACATCTATATCTATGACACCGTAATGGAAAATGGGGTATTGACCCAAAAGATGATTGATACCGTTCCTAGTGTCCGCGATGATGCGGCAGGATGCCAAATGTAACTCATGATGGATGGTTCAAACTAGCTTGAGCCATCTTGATTTTCCTTGATCAGGAGACCATCTCCATGGATCTGTCGTTTTGGATACTGCAATTCCTTAATGCGATGCAGTATTCCATGTTGCTGTTTCTTTTGTCCATTGGGCTAACCGTCATTTTTGGGTTGCTGCATTTTGTTAATTTGGCGCATGCCTCACTTTATATGATGGGGGCATATATTGGCATTTCGGTAGCGGCATTAACGGGCAGTTTCTGGGCCGCGTTTTTCCTTGCCCCTGTTATCGTAACATTAATTGGGGCGATGCTTTATTTTACCCTGATTGATCGGATGCGAACTGCTGGCCCCATGAACCAAGTGCTAGTGACCTTTGGATTGATTTTTATCTTTCTTGATCTTGTCCGAATGGGGTGGGGGGATATTGCCTTAGGGCTAGATGGCCCGCAGTCTTTGTCTGGCACCACGCGTTTCCTTGGCGTGGATTATCCGGCCTATCGGCTTTTTATCATTGCCCTTGGGTTAGGGGTAATGACCACCATGTGGTTCATTCTCTCGCGGACTCAAATTGGGGTAATGATCAGGGCCAGTGTTGAAAACACCAATATGGCCGCCGCTATGGGTATTAATGTCAGCACATTATTTTTTCTGGTGTTCTGTTTTGGCTGTGCGCTGGCTGGCCTTGCCGGGGTAGCTGCGGCACCGATACTTTCAGCGACAACAACTATGGGGATTACCATTTTGATTCCAACGCTGATCGTCGTGGTGATTGGCGGCTTGGGCAGCCTAGAAGGCGCAATCGCCGGATCAATCATAATCGGGTTTATGGAAACTTTTGGCGCTGTCATGATCCCGTCTTTTTCAGCGGTGCTGACCTATGTGTTGCTTGCGGTTGTATTAATATGGCGTCCGCAAGGGCTGATCCCTGCGCGAGGTTAGGATGTTTTATCAAACCAAGTTTCGTAGCATTACGCTTATCGCCGCGCTGATTTTTCTAGCCAGCTATGCCAGTTTTGGCAGTTACTTTGCGCGCGAAATTGTTGTTGAGATTATCATCCTTGCCATTCTTGCGATCAGCCTTGATCTCTGCGCTGGGTTTGGCGGCATGGTGTCGCTTTGCCATGGGGCGATCATGGGGGTTGCCGCCTATGCTTTCGCCATCATGAGCGCAAAGCTAGGCTGGCCGCTTTTCCCATCAGCCCTGATCGGCTTACTGGCGGCGGTGGTGGTTTCGGGATTAGTCGGGTGGGTAACGGCACGCACTAATGGCATTTTCTTTATTATGGCGACACTGGCCTTTGGGCAGATGGCCTATACCTTCTTTTTCAAATCGCGTTGGCTTGGCGGAGATGACGGCATGGGCGGCATAAGCCGATTTGATCTCAGCGCAATTGGCCTAGAGATGAACAACTCGCTGACCTTTACCTATCTTGGGTTAGGTGTGCTTTTGCTGGCTTATGGGCTAACTGCCATGGTGATGCGGTCAGGGTTCGGGCGCACCTTAAGCGGTATTCATGTCAACGAAGATCGGATGAAGGCGCTTGGCGTTAACACCGCCGCGCATCGGGCGAAGGCAATGGCCTTTTCTGGATTTATCGCAGGCTTAGCTGGTCTTATCGCCGCCCAACATACGCTTTATATTTCCCCTGAATTGCTGATCTGGACAACATCGGGTGAGGCCTTAATCGTTGTGATTCTTGGCGGTCTTGGCACGCTAGTTGGCCCGGTGATTGGGGCAATATTACTCATCTTAATGAAGCATGAGATTTCTGATTATACCGATTACTGGCACGCCTTTATTGGCTTGGTGCTGATTTTCACAGTTTTAGCTGGTGGTCGTGGGGTATTCGGTCAAATCGAATATTGGCTTAATTCATTGCGCTCTCGCCATCATGACACTGACAACCATCAGACTGCTGGGAAACCGCAAGGTGGTGACCATGCTTGAGGTAAAAGGCTTATCCAAAGATTTTGGAGGCCTGCACGTTATTCGTGATTTATCCTTATCGGTGACGGCAGGTGAACGCCGCGTGATATTAGGCCCAAACGGGGCTGGCAAGACCACTTTATTTCATTTGCTGGCAGGAACATTGAAGCCCAGCAAAGGGGAAATTTTTCTCGATGGTCAACCGATCAAGGCCTTTGATGCTGTTAAGCGCGCGCGTCTGGGCATTGCGCGCAGTTATCAGAAAAACAATCTGTTTGAAACCTTGACGATCAGAGAAAACCTGATGCTGGCCGCCGCCGCGGCGTTAGGAAAATCCACCCATATGGTCAAGGATTCCAGCAGGCATCCCGATATCCGTCAGCGCATTGATGAGATTGCTGAACAAGTTTCCCTCGCAGATCAGTTGGACCAAACCGTTGGCACCGCCTCATACGGCAACCGTCGCCAGCTTGAGGTTGGTCTTGCTCTTGCCACACGCCCAAAACTCTTGCTGATGGATGAACCAACATCTGGGGTTGGCCCAACCATGATTGATCGGTTTCATCGCCTGTTAGAACAGCTCCCTCGGGATATTACCGTGCTGATCATTGAACATGATATGGATTTGGCCTTTGGTGTGGCGGATCGGATTACGGTGTTAAACTTTGGCGAAAAGGTGTTTGAAGGCACACCAGAGGATACTCGCGGAAATGCCACCGTTCGCGATATCTATCTGGGGACAGGGGGATATCATGCTTAATTTGACATCCCTTGAAAGCGGCTATGGCGAAACCCGCGTTCTGCATGGCGTTAATCTGAATATTCGCAAAGGCAGTATTCATGCGCTTTTAGGGCGCAACGGCGTTGGCAAATCGACCATGCTTAAAACCATTATCGGTCAGCTTCCTGTACGCCATGGCCGCATCACTTTTCAGAATAAGGATATCTCGGCATTGCCGTCTTATGCTATCGCCAGACAAGGCATGGCGTATGTTCCGGAAACCCGCGACATCTTTGGGGCGTTAACCGTGCGTGAAAACCTGCAACTTGCCAGTCGGCTAGCAGCGTCTGAAACAAGCTGGAGCATAGAAGATACCCTCGCTTTTTTCCCTAATCTGGCAAAGCGGCTCAACAACGGAGGCCATCAGTTGTCTGGGGGAGAACAACAAATGCTTGCCATAGGCAGAGCTTTGATGACGGATCCTAGCATTCTGATTCTGGATGAGCCGACCGAAGGCTTAGCCCCTATCATCATTCAGCAGATTTTTGAAAAACTATCCGCTTTGAAAGCACGCGGGATGACCATTTTGCTGGTTGAACAGAATTTGCATTTTGCCCTTGGGCTTGCGGATGACATCAGCCTGATGAGCCGAGGGGAAATAGTCTGGCATGGGGCGCCGGATGATTTGGCTCATGATAGCGCGGCTCAATCGCGCTGGCTTGGGGTATGAGAAAAGAAATATTGTTCTCGTATCGCATTCCTTGATATTCTTAGCCAGTTCACATTGAGTACATTATGATTGGTGCATTAAAAAAGGGTATGGCATGCGGATTATCACATTTGAACATCAAAACCGAATTGGCGCCGGGGTTCTGACCCCTGATGATCAGATCATCGTTAAAGCCGAAGGCAAGGATGCTCTCTACGCCGTGCGCCGCTTTATCGAAAGCGGCGAAGATATCACCGCTTGGCAATGTGGTGACGCCAGCCTTAGTTTAGATGAAGTTCAGCTTTTGGCTCCTATCCCTGTTCCAGCGCGCAATATTTTTTGTGTTGGCCTCAATTATTATGATCACGCCGAAGAATACAGCAAATCTGATTTCGATCAGTCAGATAAGCCGGCCATTCCCTCTGTGCCTGTGTTTTTCACCAAAGCCACCACCAGCGTGATTGGGCCTGATGCTCCGGTGCGGTCAGGGCTTGATCCCACCCAGTCGGTGGATTACGAATGTGAGTTATGTTTCGTCATGGGCAAAACCGCGCATCGCGTGCGTCAGGCCGACGCCTTTGATTATATCTTTGGTTATACGCTGTTGAACGATGTCACCTCAAGGACGCTTCAACAACAACATAATCAGTGGTTTCTTGGCAAAAGTCTGGATAGTTTTGCCCCCATGGGGCCAGCAATCGTCACCAGAGATGCGCTGCCCGAACTTGGCGATCTTACTATTTCCACTACCGTCAATGGTGAGGTTAGGCAAAAATCCACCATCTCAAATTTAATTTTTGATATCCCAACCTTGATCGAAACGCTGACCGCAACCATGACTTTATTGCCGGGGGATATCATTGCCACTGGAACACCTGTTGGGGTCGGGTTAGGATTTAAGCCGCCCAAATTTCTGAAACCCGGCGATACCATGACGGTGGCGTGTGATGGTATTGGTGCGCTAACAAATCCGGTCATCTGAATCTGACCAAGCCAAGAGGGAGGGACAAGATTATGACAAACGCAAAAGCTATACTTGTTGATCATCCCCTGATCCAGCATAAGCTGACGATCATGCGGAAAGCGGATACGCCTTCCTCTCTGTTTCGTCAGCTCTTGCAGGAAATTAGCCAACTTCTAACCTTTGAAGTCTGCCGCGATTTGAAAACCGAACCTGTTCTTATTGAAACCCCTCTAGAGACGATGGAGGGGCAGAAATTAGCTGGCAAAAAATTGTGTCTGGTTTCGATTTTAAGGGCAGGAAATGGCCTCTTGGATGGGATGCTTGATGTCATTCCGTCAGCAAGGGTTGGTCATATCGGGCTTTATCGTGATCATGAAACGCTCAAGCCGGTTGAATATTATCTTAACCTGCCAGATGCGATAGAAGACCGCTTAACCCTTGTTGTTGATCCTATGTTGGCAACCGGATATTCCGCGATTGCGGCGGTGGATCGGCTGAAAAAAGCAGGGGCAAGACAAATCAAATTTATATGTCTTCTGGCCGCGCCCGAAGGTATTGATGCCTTTTATGATCATCATCCTGATGTGCCTATTTATACCGCGGCTATTGATCGGCAGTTAAATGATCATGGCTATATCATGCCAGGTTTAGGGGATGCCGGCGACCGCATTTATGGCACAAAATAGCCTTACGGATATTAGGCGGAATGATGCCCTATGGTGAAGTTGTTTCCAGCCCGGTCGGTTCCATTAATCAGATAAAGCGGTCTTGTACCATAGCCCTGTTTGGGATGTTGTTTGCCAATCTCTGCCCTAAGCGCGTGATCATAAAAACTTGACGCTGGCATCAGCCGAATAATAAACGCCGCGCGGCGTTTATCCGTGCGGTTTGCTGTTGATCCATGGATCATATACACATCATGAAACGATACCTGCCCTGCCCTTATGATCAGAGGTTCGGCCGTTGCCGCATCAAAATGTTCCGCATCGGTGACCAGATTGATAGTTTTGTCATCCCCTTCCACCCACGAATGGCTGAACAATTTATGCGCTTTATGAGACCCGGGAATAAATTGCATTGGGCCGTTATCTGGCGTCACATCATCAAGCGGTATCCACACCGTCAACACCTCAAGGGGTTTGATAGGGTAATATTCGCCGTCTTGATGCCATGGGGTTTCTTTGCCGCTAAAAGCCGGTTTGCCAAAAATAGTTGTTCCCCAAAGGATAATATCTTCACCGATGAGTTGCGAGGCGATAGAAATCAGGCCGGGATGGCTGGCGAACTCCAGCCATTTTTCTGATCCTATGACCCCCATCGAGCCGCCATCAGTTTGATGCGGTGCCATCATGATATCAGATTGCAAATGGCTGTTGCGGTCGAGCAATTGCTGATATTCCAAGCGCATCTCCGCGATCAGCTCTTGGGGCAATTCCCATGTTGGAACAATCCAGCCTTTATCTTGAAATTGCGCTAGCTCAGCATCAGACAACCGCGCCTCAGTCATGATCATCTCCCTTTTACAATGATACCTTATGGCCTGATGGGCTCAGACACATTTAATGAATTTTGACGGAAAATTCTATCTCGGCAAGTCTTTTTGCTATTATGGGCAGAGGCAAGACCAAATATATTTGGCTAAATCTTAACAGCCTGATTGGGTTTTCAGATCAATCAAACGATCAATCAGCTCGCGTTCTTGGCGCAAGACGCTGTTTAAGGTCAGTGTGTCTTCTAGAGCCGCGGCCTTGGTTTTTTCTTTTGCCAGAATCTGAAGCGAGGAGCGAATGGTTGCCATTTCGGCATCAAACTGGTCTTTGAGTTGTTGTTTGTGTTGTTGCTCTGTTAGACATTCCGCATAAGCCGGAGTCCCTTTTTCAAATCCAAATCCCTGCGCACAGATCGCTTGTGGAGACGGCACCTGATCACGGCAAGTGGTCGCCATGGCTGAACCGGTTGCCGCTATTCCTGCCAGCAATACAGCACCTGATATGAGATGTGTTTTTATCATAGCTTGCCTCGGTTGCGGTCAAGGCCTGATGTAATCATGGCACTGTCATACTGTCAAATGCGCCTGATGCGCAATCTGTATTGCTGAAAAGCCTGAACCATAACCGGAAAGGGGGTTGATCCTTCGCTCATCCCAAGGTCTTATGGACAGAGGTTATAAGGAGGAGAAGCTATGAAACCGCTCAAACAGACCGTGAAGGCCATGGTCGCGGCTGCGCGCGAAAAGATCACTGAATATTCGGCTAGTGAGGTGATCTCCATGTTCGATCAAGAGGATGTGGTTATAGTTGATATCAGGGATATCCGAGAGCGCCAAAAGCTGGGCTTTATTCCGGGCAGTTTTCATGCCCCCCGCGGAATGTTAGAGTTTTGGATAGACCCCGAAAGCCCCTATTTCAAAGATATTTTTAGTGAGGAGAAACGCTTTATTCTGCATTGTGCCTCAGGCTGGCGGTCAGCCCTATCAACCGCAACGCTTCAAGACATGGGTTTTAAGGCAGCGCATATTAGAGAAGGGTTTAATGGCTGGGTGGATGCTGGTGGCCCGGTGGCCTTTCCTGACAAAACCCCAAGCTGATGATATGACCAAACCCGCAACCGACGCACCTATATCCTATATTGATCGCACAACCGCCTATTATCTGGGTCTTGGTTACGATAACCCGTATCAGTGGGCACAATATGATGATGTGCCCTTTGTCTCTGTTACCAAACCGTTAACGGAAATGCGTGTTGGGCTTGTGACCACGGCGGCGCTTTATCAAGAGGATAAAGGGGATCAAGGGCCGGGTGCACCCTATAACGCGGCGGCAAAGTTTTATGAAGTTTATCGCCAGCCCATCATGCCCTTTCCGGATGTTCGCATTTCTCATGTGGCGATAGATCGTGATCATACCACCGCCGAAGATATCGGCAGTTATTTTCCCCTTAACGCCATGCTAAGGGCTAGCCGCGCTGGGATAATAAAAGCAGTGGGGGCTTATTTTTATGGCTTCCCAACTAACCGTTCTCAACGCACCCATCTGGATCAAGACGCCCCTAAACTAGCTGAGATGGTGAAAGCGGATCAGCTTGATGCAGTTATCGCTGTGCCGAATTGTCCGGTCTGCCATCAGTCTATTGCCTTGGCGATGCGCGCGATTGAGGCAGAAGGCATCCCCACCGTTATCATGGGATGCGCCAAAGATATTGTTGAACGCGCCGGCGTACCGCGCTTTTATTTTTCTGATTTTCCGCTTGGTAATGGGGCAGGCCGGCCACATGATACTGCCTCACAAGACCATACGCTAGCTGGGGCATTAGATATGCTAGCCGCCGCAACCGGCCCCCGAAGCACAGTGACTTCGCCCTTAAAATGGCTTGGCAAGCCAGACTGGAAAACTGATTATGCCAATATCGCAAAACTCACCCCAGAAGAGATCAGTGTTCGGCGGATGGCGTTTGATAAAGGTAAAGCCGTTGCAGCGACCACGCGCCAAGGTAAAGACAAGGGGTGAAAGGGGTTTTGATTTCTCTTTTAGCTATAACGCAATTTCACAGAGATCATGACCAATGATTAGCTCACCCTGATAGGTTTTTCTCACCGCTTCCTCATAATCTGCACGGCTGACCAGTGAACCTATTTGTGGGACAAAATGATTAAGTACCAATTGGTGACATTCTGCCATAGTGGCGATGCGGCCTGCGTCCTCGCATGAGGTATGGCTAGCACTGAAATGTGCCCAGAGGTTAGGTTCAATATCCTTATTCTGTTCGCATAATTGTTTGGCGGCACCTAGGTGCATAGCCTCATGAATGAGAATATCTGCCCCTTTAGCAAAATCAGCAAGAGGAGGATAAAAACAGGTATCTGCCCCAAAAACGATGGTTTTATGAGATGTTTCTATTTTGAGCGCATAACATTCTTCTACTGGCGGATGCGAGACTTTACACGCCGTTACCCGAATGCGGTCATCTTGATAAACCTCACCGCTGTGAAATTCCTGCCATGAGATGAGCATCGAGGGGTCTGCCAAGCCTTCATCCGCTATGCGGATGCGAATATCAAAATCTTGACTAGCCAGAACATGCCGCATCAAATGGTCTAAGCCTTGTGGCCCATGCAGAGAAATAGGATGCGGCGGTGCCGCGTTCCATGCGGTATATATAAACGCCCCCAATTCCAGATTATGATCGCTGTGATGATGGGTGATAAATACCGCCTCAAGATCGGCAAAAGTCAGCCCTGCCTGAACATATTGCCGGGTTACCCCAAGACCAGCGTCAATCACATAAGCCTTGCCATCAACGACCAGCGCATGGCTAGTTGGCCATGCCCCATCACGCGTGATCACGGGGCCGCCCTTAGTTCCAAGTAAGATCAGTTTGTTTTTCCCCATAGCCTAGCATAAGCGAAAGCCTGATCAGATGCGATGCCTTTTTGCCATTATCAAAGCTTGCTGATCGCTTGTGTTTGCCCCTAATATTGGTGCTGAGAGGACATGATGATTTACCTGCATAAGATTTTACCGCTTCTCGTTAGCCCGCTTGCTATCAGCCTATTGCTAATCCTCATAGGCATATGGTCGCGCCGCCATAGATATAGCATGATGGCGGTATTCCTTTTGGTAATATCCTCGCTGCCTATCACTGAAAAAGTTTTCATAAGGTATCTGGAAAAAGATCAAAGCTTTATCACCATTGATGACGCTCCGGCCGCTGACGCTATCGTTGTGCTTAGCGGCATGTCAACGCGCATAAAGATGCATGGCGATATTCTGATAGAGTTTAATTCTGCCGTTGACCGGTATTTGGCCGGAGTCGCCCTAATGAAAGCAGAAAAAGCCCCTGTACTGATTTTTACGCGCGGCATATTGCCGTGGGAGGACGGAATACCAGAAGGGGAGTTCCTTGCCGCCCATGCCATAGCTGATGGCATAGCTGAACACCAAATCCAACTCACAGCGCCTGTAGAAAACACCGCCGCTGAAGCCAAGGCTGTTCATCAGATGATGGCTAATAAAGATGCTCGCGTTATTCTTGTGACATCAGCATTTCATATGCCCCGCGCGAAGCGATTATTTTCTGCCGCAGGAGTTGAGGTTATTCCCTATCCTGTTGATTTTCTATCCGAAAACCGCCGCATCACCGTTATGGATTTCCTCCCCAGTGCTAAGGCTCTGCGCTGGTCATCCTTTGCTATCCAAGAGATGATTGGTCGCGGCTGGTATGCTTTGCGCTATTAATACCAAGCATCCGGCATGTCGCGTTTGCGCTTCTCCACATAGGCTGACAGCTCTTCTCTGACGCCTTCGTCAATGTGAGGGGGCTGATATTCCTTAAGCATATGTTGCCAGCGATGATAGGCTCTGGCGCGCATATCTAATGCCCCTTCATCTTCCCAGCTTTCGACATTTTCGCTATGGCTAAGATTCGGCTCATAAAACGCGGTCTGATAATTTCTCATGGTATGGGATGACCCTAAGAAATGCCCCCCCGGATCAACCTCTGCATAAGCATCTTGAGCCAGTGCCTCTATTGAGGTGTCGAGACCTTGATCAAGGATTTTTTGATAACTGCCCAGCCGATCCGCATCCATGATGAGCTTTTCAAACCCGACACATAGCCCGCCTTCTAGCCAGCCTGCCGCATGCAGAACAAAATTAGCACCAGCCAACATCGTTGAGTGCATGGAGTCTGCGGATTCATAAGCGGCTTGTGCGTCTTCGATCTTTGACGCTGTTAATGAGCCGCCACAACGCAACGGCAACCCTGCGCGTCTAGCCAGCTGGCCAATGGCATAATTTGACATAACCGGTTCCGGCATGCCGAAGGTAGGTGCGCCAGATTTAAGGGACATGGAAGACAGAAAATTCCCCAAAACAAAAGGTGCCCCGGGACGAATGAGTTGTGCATAAGCACAGACCATCAGCGCCTCTGCCATGGCTTGGGCAACACTAGCGGCGGTGGATACCGGCCCCATGGCTCCAGACAGAATAAACGGCACCACAATAATACCTTGGCCGCGCCCACAATATACCCGAACCGCTTCGGTCACTACCTTATCAACCAGCAAAGGGGAGTTGGTATTCACATTGCCCAGTATGACGCAATCCTTTTCCATCACTTCACGGCCAAAGACAATTTCTGCCATGGCAACACTATCCTCAGCACGGCTCATTTCCGTAATCGCCCCAAGATGAGGTTTATCGGATAAGGTCATATGGGCAAAGAGCATATCTAAATGCCGTTTATTTACGGGAATATCGCACGGCTCACAGGTAACAAAACCCCCATGATGCAAATGTGGGTGCAGATAAGTCAGGCGAACCAAATCCTGAAACGCCGCGATATCGCCATAGCGTCGACCGCCTTCGCTATCCCGAACAAATGGAGCGCCATAAATGGGGGCAAAGACCTGATTCTGGCCGCCAATTGTCACCGAGCGTTCAGGATTGCGCGCGACTTGCCGAAAACTTGACGGGGCTTTCCGGCATAATGACCTGATCCAGTCTGCAGGGGCGCGGATGATGTCCCCTTCCACCTTGGCGCCTTCTTTTTTCCATAATGCAACCGAGGCCGGATCATCCCGAAAGGCTATTCCTTTGTTTTCGATAAGCCAGTCAATCTGAGCATCAAGCCGCAAGAGCGCGTCATCATCAAGCACATCAAAATAGGGGAGGACACGGCGGATATGCGGTGAGGCCAAAGCCGCGTGTGACTTAGCAGATTTATGTCTTGCCGAAGCGCCGCGTCTAGCCATGTTTCACCCGCTATATCATTCTAGTTCGTTTTTTTGATCGTATAGAGAATTCCTAATTATTCAAGCCAACGCATGAAGATTTTTGCATCTTCTGACAGGCCAATTTTCGCCTGACATCCGCCAGCATGAAAAGCGGTTGCCATGAGGCGGATGAGCCGTCAGACTAATGGTTTCTGTCAGCTAGAGCCAACCCACGCGCGAGGCGCGTCTGATACGCTAAGGAGTTTCAAATGGCTAAAGCATCCCTTGATCTGAATTTTGTCCGCCAGCAATTTCCAGCCTTTTCAGAGCCGTCCCTTGCCGGGCAAGCGTTTTTTGAAAACGCTGGTGGGTCGTATATGTGCCAGCAAGTTATTGATCGGTTTTCGGCTATTTTTCATCAGCGCAAATTGCAACCCTATTACGCCTTTAAGGCGTCTGCTGAACTTGGCGCAGAAATGGATCTGGCACATCAACGCATGGCTAAATATCTGAATGTTAACGCCGATGAAGTCATGTTTGGCCCATCCACCTCACAAAACACTTATGTTCTGGCGCAAGGCTTAAAGGAACGCCTAAAACCCGGTGACGGGATTATTATTTCCGGGCAAGAGCATGAAGCCAACACCGGGGTTTGGCGTCGGCTTGAGGCGGCAGGAATACGCATTATCATCTGGCAGGCTGACCCGTCTTCTGGTCAGCTTGATGTGAATGATCTGGCTGGTTTGCTTGACGATCAAATCAAAATGGTAGCCATGACGCATTGCTCAAATCTTGTTGCGGAAATTAATCCTGTTCGCAAAGTGGCTGATATGGTGCACGCCGCTGGGGCGATTTTACTGGTCGATGGGGTATCATATTGTCCGCACGGGTTTCCTGATCTAGAGGCACTAGGGGCAGATATTTATCTTTTTTCCAGCTATAAGACTTATGGCCCTCATCAAGGGGTAATGGTTATTCGCAAATCCGCGCGCCATGTGCTTGCCCCACAATCTCATTATTTTAATCATGATATCCCGTCAAAATGGATGGTTCCTGCTGGGCCAGATCATGCCCAAGTCGCGGCCGCTAATGGGATGATGGATTATTTTGATGCTCTTGATGCGCATCATGGCGGCGGCGATGATGCCATGAGGCCACGCCGGGTTGAAAAGCTGTTTCATGATGCCGAGCAAGACAATCTGGCCGTGATGCTAGATTATCTTGGGCAACGCAACGATATCCGTGTGCTTGGGCCACGCGATGCCACGACGCGCGCGCCGACCGTCAGCTTTGTGTCCTCAAGGCTAGCCTCTCAGGATATTGCCAAACAGCTTGCCGCCCATGGCATTATGGCTGGTGGCGGCGATTTCTATGCTGTGCGCTTGCTTGAAACCATGGGGGTTGATCCCAATGATGGCGCGGTGCGGTTATCCTTTGTTCACTATACAAGCCGGGATGAGATCAACGCCGCCCTAAAGGCGCTTGACCAAGTGCTTTAGCCCTCTATCTTTCTATCATGTTTAGGCCAAGACAGAAATGCTAACCGTGCCGCCTGATGACAGGCTGCTTGCTGATGCCGCTAGCTGGCGACAAGATGGGTATGGCTTAGCCATAGCCGTGGTCATTCGCACATGGGGGTCATCACCGCGTCAACCCGGCAGCCTTATGCTGATCCGAGAAGATGGGTTGCTTGCAGGGTCTGTTTCCGGTGGCTGCGTTGAAGGCGCGGTAAAAGAGGCGGCTTGCCAGAGCCTTTCTGATGGCAAATGCCAAAGGCTTGATTTCGGTGTCGCGGATGAAACCGCATGGCAAGTTGGGCTTTCCTGTGGGGGTGAGGTTAGCGTTTGGATATGCCCATATCAAGCCATGCAAGACGGGCTGTTAGAGGATGTCTCAACGCGGTTATCCCAGCGTCAGTCTGTGCATCTATATTGTGATTTAACGGATGCCGGCGGCCTTTTTGGGGCAAGCCCAGACGATCATGATCCATACCACGACAACGCCATTCTGCCGGATGGGAGCAGTTTTCAATTCACCCTTAAACCGATGCCGCGGCTTTATCTTATTGGTGCAGTTCATATTAGCCAGCATCTGGCCCCAATGGCGATGGCGGCTGGCTATGAGGTGACGGTCATTGACCCAAGACAAGATTTTGCCAATCCTGACCGCTTTGCTGGTGTAGAAGTGATCCCAAGCTGGCCGGATGAAGTGCTAAACCAAGCGGATTATCCGCTTGATGAAAACACCGCTCTTGTAACCTTGACCCATGATCCTAAGATTGATGATGCCGCTTTAGTGATTGCGCTTGCCGCACCTATGTTTCACCTTGCCGCGCTGGGTAGTCGCCGCACCCATTCCAAGCGTTGTATGCGTTTGCGGCAGGCCGGTTATGATGATGCCGCCATAAGCCGCATCGAAGGGCCAGCCGGATTGGATATCCATGCCAATACCGCCGCAGAAATCGCCGTTTCGATATTGGCCTCAGTGATTAAAGCGAGACGCGGCGGCAACACCGCAAAGCCATTATGACCAGCCCCCGTCATATGGCAGGGGTTTTGCTGGCCGCAGGCAAGTCAGAGCGCCATGGCGGTAATAACAAATTGCTTGCCCCACTTGCTGGCAAGCCCATGATCGGTCATGTGATTGCGGCTATGGCAAAAAGCCAATGCGATAGCCTGACCATCATTCTTGGTTATGAGGCGGAGGAAATTGCCAGCCTTTGTGAGAACACCCCCTTTCGCCACATTGTTAATACCAATTATGACCAAGGCATGGGAACATCCATTGCTTTAGCCGTCGAGGCGCGTCAAGATCATGTTACGGATATGATGATCGTTTTAGGGGATATGCCTTTGATTACCCCTACCATCCTTGATCAGTTGCTTTCCCATCACCTGACAGCAAGATACCCCAACAGCACCATTACCATTCCCATAGCCGAGGGCCGGCAAGGGAATCCTGTGATATGGGGCAGTGATTTTTTCCCTGCGCTTTCTGATCTTCAGGGTGATCAGGGTGGTAAAGCCTTGATCAAAGCCCATGCGGATGCCATCAATAGCTTAGAAATTGAACATCCTGCCGTGTTAACAGATGCGGACACACTAGGCGCATTAGCAGAAATTGAGGACATGATGATTACGCATCAGGCGATCCGGCTATGACCGCGGCTACCGCCATGATAAAACGCCCACCACTTACAGGCTCTGCCATTCTTGGGTTGATCTTTCTTGGCATGACATGGGGGCTGTTTTTCTCGCTATCTCGGTTTGCTGGCGAAACCGAAATTGAACCTCTTTCTATTCTGGCCTATACGCTGATCGCTGAGGTGCCCGTATTTGGTCTGATCTGCCTTTATCGCGGCAAATACCCTCGCTTATTCCGCCCTACTAGCATGGCATTTTATCTTATGGCTGGGATTCTTGGCTATATGATTCCTGCGATACTAGAGCTTTATTCCGCCCCCATCATTGGGGCGGGATTATTGACGATTGTGGTCTCATTAACCCCTGTGGTGACCGTGATCATTGCCTTTACCATGCGCACCGATCAGCTTAACAGGCGCAAAATCATAGGGGTCATTCTGGCAAGTTTGGCTATGCTACCGATTTTATTAGGGGAAAAACTATCTGTTCCTATTCCTGAATTGGCCGGCTTTGGGCTAGCCTTGGCTGTATCCGTGCCGCTTTGCTATGGATTTTATGACAATTTTATTGCCAAGTTCTGGCCAGAAGGTGAAGATGGTTGGCAACTTGCCACTGGAGAGATGGCAATCGGTTGCCTGACCATTGTTCCTATGGTGTTTCTGTTTTATGGGGTGGAATTAGCGCCGGTGATGGAAACAGGGCTTTACTGGATCATGATGGGATATATCGTGCTTAGCGCGGCGTCGATTTATCTCTATTTCTTTTTGCTGGAAAAAGGTGGGCCGATTTTTGTCAGTTTGGCTGGGTTTGTCTCGCTTATTGCCGGTGTGTTTTTTGGCATGGTGTTTTTTGGTGAGACCCATCCTTGGTGGGTATGGTTATCGGTTTTGGTGATTGTTGGGGCTATCTGGCTCGCCACATCAGGGCAAACCCCTAATTCTGATGAATAGCGATCTGATTTTCGCATCAGAAAGTCACCGCTTAGTCTGGTCAAGGGCATTTTGAGAGAGTAAAATAAATCAAAACTTGCGCCACTGATGGCGGCAAAACGATAATACCAATGAGGAGAAACCCATGACAATGACTTGTGGGGAAGCCACTATTCGGCTTTTGGCGCGTTATGGCATCAGCCATGTTTTTGGCATTCCCGGTGTCCATACCCTCGATATGTGTCGCGGCCTAACCGGCGGCGATAATGCTGGGGCTGTCCAGCATATTCAAGCGCGGACCGAAGCCGGAGCAGGTTTTATGGCCGAAGGCTGGGCAAGGGCAACAGGTGAGGTTGGCGTTGCCTTGGTGATCTCTGGCCCGGGGGTGACCAATTCCGCCACAGCCCTAGCGCAATGTTATGCGGATAGTCTGCCGATGCTGCTGATTTCCGCTGAACCTCCTTCAGACACCCTTGGCAAAGGCTGGGGCGTCTTGCATGAGATTACCGAACAGAAAAAAGTGACTGAACCTATTACCGCATTTTCGGCTACCGCTATGCGGCCATCCGATATCCCCGATATGATGGCGCGTGCCTTTTCAATTTTTTCCAGCTCACGCCCTCGGCCTTGCCATATCTCTATTCCTATTGATGTGCAAGCAATGCCCGTTGATGAGATATGGGAGCCGGTTTCTCTGCCCGGTCGTCCCACTTGTCCACAACAGGAAATCGCGGCTGCGGCAAAACTTTTGACATCAGCCAAAGCCCCTTTGATCATGGTTGGTGGCGGCGCTGTTGGGGCGGCAAGCGAGATTCGCGATATCACCGAGATGCTGGGCGCCATTACCGTGAGTTCGACCGCTGGCAAGGGCATTGTTCCCGATGATCACCCTTTGTCGTTATCCGCCGCCATGATTAAAGCCGAAGGCCATGCCGTGATTAGTGCCGCTGATGTGATCTTGGCTGTTGGCACAGAGCTCTCTGAGACTGACAGTTTTGCTGGGCCACTTAAAATCCATGGCGATCTCATCCGCGTGGATATCGACCCTAGGAAAATCAGTGACCTTTTTCCGGCGCGGCTTGGTATCGTATCAGATGCCGCGCCGGCCATGGCGATGTTAAAAGAGGCTTTGAAGGGGCATAAAGAAACTATCAGCCAAACACATATCGCTAATATTTGTGAGGTTCGGAACGCCATTGATGCGACGCTAAACCCAACCGAAAAACAGCATAATAAGGTGTTGCAACTCATGCGTGATCATGCCTCGGATGAGACAATCTTCAGCTGTGATTCTTGTCAGATTGCCTACACCGGGTCATTTACTATGCCGATGCGGAAACCCCAGAAATGGTTTTTCCCTGCTGGTTATTGTTCGCTGGGCAACGCCTTACCTAATGCGATTGGCGCAAAAATGGCAAAACCTGAAACTCCTGTTGCCGTAGTGGTAGGCGATGGCGGTTTTATGTTCACCATGCCCGAATTAATAACCGCCGCAGAACACCATCTGGCGTTGCCTGTAGTGATTTGGGAAAATGGGGGGCTCAAACAGATCCAAGATGATATGGATATCCGCGCCATCACCCGTGTTGGAGTTGAAGGCATTAACCCCGATTTTGAACTGCTGGCTAAGGCTTGTCATTGTTATGCCGAACGGCCAGAAGATGCGGATGCCTTTATCGCTAGTTTTAGCGCCGCGTTCAATGCGGATCGCCCCACCCTGATTATTATCAGAGAAGGTGATGACTGGCTGAAATAAGCTTTATCGGTATCACGGAAAAGCGTAACTTTTGTCGAAAAATTGATATCCTGTTCACGCATCCGATTAAACACTGTACCAACATCGCCGCCATAGGCGAAAGGGGGATTGACCCTTTCTAGGTGACGGCAACACATCAGCAGGAGGCATATCCATGTGTGGAATTGTCGGTTTGTTTTTAAAGAATGACACTATGAAGCCGCAATTAGGGGAATTGCTAAGCGCGATGCTGATCACCATGACAGATCGTGGCCCAGACAGCGCCGGCATTGCTATTTATGGGGATGAGACCGCAGATACCATCAAGCTGACGGTACAGTCGGCTAGCCCAGATACAGATTTTCCTGCGCTGGAGAAAAGCTTAGATAGCTTAAAAGGGAATGCCCCAACCCTTATCATCAGAGACACCCATGCCGTGATCCACGCCAACGCCAATCAAGGTGAAGCTATTCGTGAAATGCTTAACACCGCCCATCCGAATATCCGCCTGATGAGTTATGGACAAAGCATCGAAATTTATAAAGAAGTCGGGCTCCCCAAAAAGGTGGTTGAGCGGTTTAACTTAACTAAGGCTTCGGGAAGCCATGGCATCGGTCATACCCGAATGGCTACCGAATCTGCGGTGACGACCCTTGGCGCGCATCCGTTTTCCACCGGAAGTGATCAATGCCTTGTGCATAACGGCTCGCTATCCAATCACAATAGCCTTCGCCGCCAGCTCAACCGCGAGGGCATCACCACCCAAACAGAAAATGATAGTGAGGTTGCCGCCGCTTATCTGACCGCGCGGATGAATGAGGGGGCTAGCCTTGGCGAGGCGCTGACCGCAGGCATTGCCGATCTTGATGGGTTCTTTACCTTTGTTGTTGGGACACGCGATGGGTTTGGCGTGCTAAGGGACCCGATAGCCTGTAAGCCAGCGGTGATGGCAGAAAATGACGATTATGTGGCCTTTGGTTCTGAGTATCGGGCGCTAGTCGGCTTGCCGGGCATTGAACAGGCGCGTGTCTGGGAGCCAGAGCCCTCACAGGTTTATTTCTGGAGTCATTAAATCATGCCAATTATTGATCTATCTGAAAACGGCTTACGCCATCTCAATGAGACCTTGCAAAGCCAAGCTCAAGGCACCAATCAACAAGATTGGGAGATCATCAATCCGCGCGGTAGCCATGCTATCGCTGTTGGGCTGGATGCCCCTATTCAGGTCACAGTATCCGGATCAACCGGGTATTATTGCGGCGGCATGAATAAACAGGCCAGCATCACTGTTAAAGGTTCTGTGGGGCCGGGGGTTGCTGAAAACATGATGTCTGGCATGGTCGTGGTTGAAGGCGACGCCAGCCAATATGCC
>Ga0181582_10001057_pt1 | contig 20922 bp, 22 predicted proteins | sample 071ome_32_FD_132438 | JGI IMG/M metagenome (GOLD analysis project Ga0181582, IMG submission 132438) | Coastal salt marsh microbial communities from the Groves Creek Marsh, Skidaway Island, Georgia - 071405AT metaG (megahit assembly) | ecosystem: Environmental > Aquatic > Marine > Intertidal...
AAACCCTTCACTTACGCCTTCTTTGATTGAAAAATACAAGGATGAATGGTATTGGAATGAGTTATCGTCTAACCCTGTTTTGACTCCTGAACTCATTGAAAAATACAAGGATAAATGGTTTTGGAATAGGTTATCAAAAAACCCTGCCTTGACTCCTGAACTCATTGAAAAATATGTGTCTAATGTGGATTTTGAACACCTTTCCCTTAATCCAAATATCTTTAGAACGTTAATAGACAATTTCGCAATCAATTGGTTTTCTTTTCCAGACAAGTATCTTGAGTGAAGTTTTAAGTAAGTGCAAACCCATAGTTTTACTATGAACCCCCGCCGTATGACCCCCAGCCAAATGCGTGTGCTTTGTAGCCGAGCCGAACTTGAAGAATATGTTGGTAAGCGACTTAGTTCGCTCAACAAGCGAAGCGTAGAATCTTGGAATGCTCGTAACGAAAAATCTAATCGAGCCAAAGTTAATCTTGGTGCGCTCACGATGGAAACTCTCATTTACATCGCTTCGGCTTTGAACAAATCTGAGAGAATCTCATCGCCCACTTCAGACGTTACTTCTGAAGAGTAAGCGAAGTTTTAAGTATCAGCACATCATCCAGAATACTATACTGGATTGATGTATTATGGTAATGTCAGACCACCAAGATTCGGAACATTTTGCGTATAATCGCTCATGGGAAGATATTGAAGATATGTTGAATGCTGCGGAAAGAAAGCAGAATTATTGGGTCAATGTTTTTTATGAAGCCCGACAACGAGACAATCGCAAAATTATGAAAGAAGCAGCCCGCAATAAAAAAGCCTTAGAAGGAGTAATCAAAACACTACGTTGGGTTCTTGGTGATTTCAATGTTACGCACCCGCTTGAGTAATTATTTTCTAATTTTGGCTCTTAAGTTTTATCGCTTTCGAGGACTTTGTTCTGAAGAACAATACCAATGGTTATCCAACAAGGTGATTTCTCGTGTCTGAATGGATTCGTGTTGGTGGACCCTGCCGACGACAATGCGATGTAGATGCTAAAACTTTAGTTTGTCATTCCTGTGGGATGTGGTTTCGCAAAAGTTAATTTTACCGAAGTCTTTAAGTATCAGAACAACTCATGCTGAGTTAGGTGCAACGAATGGATGCAAAGACAATTACTGGTGCTGGAATGATTATTGGCGGAGGGCTACTTGGCTACCGTTCCATGAAAGAACTCTCTAATCTCGGATGCTACGGTCCTGCTGGATTTTTGACTCTTGGACTAACTGCCGTTGGCGGTGGACTTTACTTGTTCGGCAAACTCCGAGGAGAAGCCGTTGGTGAAGCCACACAAGCCATCAAGGATGACATCGCTGGTGTCATGGGTGCCGAAGTAGAATACGCAGGTATTCCAGTTATCGCTGATTCCTACGGTGACAACTCTGCCGAAGGCGGTCACGGTGTTCCTCAATGGTATGGTTCAGCAGAAACTGAAGTAGGTCTTCCAGTTGTTCCTAACTCCTACGGTGAAGAATCCACAGTTGTAGATTCAGGACACGGTGTTCCTCAATGGATTGGCTCGGCTGAGTTTGAAGCCAACGGTCGTGCTTTGCCTCGTAAGCGAGTTACTGACCGATGGGGTAACAAGCGATACATTAGCCGACGCAAAGACGGCACTATCCGTAAGAACGTCTCAATGGGTCGTAGCCTTGCTATGGACCGACGCAAAGGAGCAGTAAATTATGCACGAGCCGGTTTCCGAGACCAAGGCGATGCCAAGCCAATGGGCGTTATTGGTCGTGTTTCCCGTGACCTTGAAAACATGATTTACGGTGCCGATGCTATCGAAACTCAAAAAGAACCTGTTATTGCTAACTCTTTTGGTGACAACTCTGCTTTGGACTCTGGTAACGGTGTTCCACAATGGTATGGCTCTGCTGAGTTTGAAGCACCACGCACTCGCATGACCCTTCAAGATGGCACCCGCCGATATGTCCGACGCAACAGCAAAGGACAATTCACCAAGTATCAAGTCAATGTTGATGGAAAGAAAGGTGCTGCTGCTATTGACCGACGCAAGAAGGCTAAGTCCTATGCACGAGCCGGCTATCGAGACCAAGGCGATGCTTCTGTAACCGCAGGAATCTTCCGAGAATCTCGGAAGGCTGAGTTTGAAGCCCCTCGCACTCGCATGACTCTTCAAGATGGCACCCGCCGATACGTCCGACGCAACAACAAAGGACAATTTACCAAGTATCAAGTCAATGTTGATGGAAAGAAAGGTGCTATTGCTAACGACCGCCGACAAAAGGCTCGTAACTATGCTAAACCCGGCTACCGTGACCAAGGCGATGCTTCACCATCTTCTGGTCAAATGCGACAACGCTGAACTGCGAAGGTTTAAGTAGCAGAAACCGCATAGGTTTCTACATGGACTTTGACGACCGTTTGAAACGGGCTGTTGCGACTCAACAAGCCCAAGACCGCCTTCGTCGTCAGGCTCAAGGTGAACGCACAGGTCTGCAAGATACTCGCCAACGTGCTGACCCCACTCAACGACAGCGCACACCAGAACCCAAAGTTTCACAAACTGACATCGCCCACCCGTCTGGAACTCCAGATTGGGTTTCACAAATCCGCCCTGAAGGTTCTGCTCCCACACTTATTCCTGAATCCGACCCGATTCGACGCAACATTCAAGGCAACCAATCTCGTTTGATGAAATCTGCTGAAGAGGAATTAGAAAAGATTCGCCAACAATTACGCCGTGCTTACGGATTAGGAGATTGATACCATGTCAGTTCGTCGTCAAGGTTTCAAGTGGTCAGTAGCCGACCTCGGCAATCTACCACCTAAAGATTTGGAACTTTTAGAAAATCGCCCTCAATCGGTGTTCTATTCTAAAATTGGGTCTGCGACCATTACCAATCGTCTTCAAACTAAGGGCGATGAGTTTTTGGTTCTTCAATACATTGGTAGCACTCCCGGCATTTACGGACTCGGCAACAATTGGAAACCCGGTGGTTTCGTGAACATTGTTTTAGAATCCACGGCTTATTATCAAACTCTTGATGGTCGAGACGCACAAGGAATGTCTGGCACCGCAGCACCGTTTCCAATTTCATCCTCGGCCTCACCAGTTCTTAAAAATTGGATTCCAATTGAGATTCCACCCAACACCAATTGGAACGTCACTTATTTTATTTCCAATGCTTTAGTAGAACCTATTGAAGATTTTCCAACTGGAGAATCTTATTCTTGGACCACCACAGGAGCGTGAAACTTTTGGGATTGGCATACGATTTGAACACCCAATCTTTTCCCAATTGGTTCATTTCTGAGTGGGATTTAGTTCTTCGGCAAGGAGACTTCAATCTTTTTAGAAGTTTAGAAACTGGTGGTCGAGGAGATGACATTTCTATTCCAAGTGCTTATGACGCAAATTATTCTGAGTTTGATGTTGTTATCCGAAACACCACTTATGTTCGAGATTTTTATGTAGTTTGTGGTAGTTATCGTGCCTTTTTTCAAGAACTTAACGGCGGTGCTGGAGCGTGGGCTTGGGATGGATTCGTAACTTTGATTCGAGCGCACAATGTTTCTCAACGAGGCCGACCAGAAGCCTTGTATTACGAACAATTTGACCCTTCTCAACTTTCCAAACCCACTAACTTTTGGTTACAACCTCCGATTGTTGATTTTGGCTGGGTAGTTTCACAACCTTTTGATTCTTATGAAAACGCTTTTTTCACTTATCTTTGTCGTATGCCTTACGAAGTAGAACCTGACTTGACAGGTCTGGGTTCTGATAAAACTCCGGGTGTTTATGCTGTTGATGTTGTTTCTGACGGAGATGGTGGAAGGATAAAAATTATGGCTGCGGGTCACCAACGTATTGCCAGTTCCGAAGGGATGTTATCTTCTCAAAATTATTCCGCATGGATTTCGCAAATAGATTTTGTTGCAGACCCTACTATCGTCGTGCGAAACTTTGGAAGTTCCGACCCCGGTGGCAAATCAACAGAACGCCCATTTACAGTAGCATACAGCAACACAGGTTTTCAAGTTTCATGGAAAGCCGACCAAGCCAACCATGTAGGTCGTTACCTTCCCAATTCTAAACAGTATCCTTCCACAGTTTATGCTTTAGAAGACCTTGCTCACAGTATCAACACCACTACGCCCATTACTGTCACACCAAACTTTGTTACTCTTACAACTTTATCCAACGGATTTTATTTGAGTCGTATTCACGATGTAGTAGTCATTAACGGAGGTCCATTTCCACTTTCATTTGCATCATCAGATTCTACTGGTATCACTATTTGTATTACAGGAGAAGCCATCGCTGACGATGGAGCAGGTGGTGTAGATTTTACCACACCTTCACTTGGTTTTTGGCAACCTAACAATGCTGGAACTCAGTTATACACGTCATTAGGCTCTGAAAACTTTGGTCTTGATTCCAGCGTTTCTTATGACCTTGATGGTTCTTATGGCACAATCATTATGCCAACTTTTAGTGAATCTCCCGACCCAGTTTTGACCAATCTTGCCGTTGGTCTTGACCGAGTAACTTATGGTGCTACCACATCTACTGCTATTTATGCTACCAATTTTGAAATAGCACTTGGAGCCTTCGTTCACGCAGCACCCAACAAACCAGACCCCGACCAAGTTATTTGTCCTTTTGCCATTAAAGGAGGTGGTTTTGAAACAGCCACAGGATTTTCAATGCCTGATAAATGGTATGGTAAAGCAGTTCAACAAGCCACTTACTCTCGAACTGATGAAGCCACCGCTAAAAATGCCAGCGTTTATCCTGAAATTACAAATCCTGATGATGGAATCCAGACTCTTACTGCCTATCCTGACCAAAACTTGAAACTTTTGTTAGAAACAGACCCTACATTGGGGGTGTTAGAACCAGACCCTCTCAACTTTTTAGCCAGCGTTTATCCTGAAAATCGTTATGCTTACGGAATCGGCAATACTCCTTATGTTGGACCCGGACTACCTGCCAATGTTGCTTACGGATTTCTTGGATACACCGCCGGTGTAGGACCCGTAATTTTCATGTATGATTTTGGAACGCTTTTGATTCAAGCCACCAACACATCTCCAGTTCGTTTTGAAATGTCAGACGGCATCACCCCAGTTTCTTGGGATGTTATTTCCGTAGGAAGTTCAATCAATGCAGCCATTCAAACAGGCGGCACAGCCACCGCACGTCGCCCAGTTTCGGCTCGTTGGGATGCCGACCGTGACCAATGGATATTTACTTTTGCTGATGATGTCTCAGGCAGTTTGGTTTCCTGTAATTCGGCTTTCGACCGACAACCTGCCAATCAGGTAGCCTATTTAGACCAAACTGACCAATTTACAGGATTAGATTCTGACCAGCGTAGCAGTTTATACATTTCTCGTAACATGACTCCGTTTTTAGATGGTCTCGTTTTGTTTGGCGGTAGCCTTGATACCACCTCATTAGGCCAAGCCACCCTTAATTCTATTTTAATTCCTCCCAATAATCCTTCAGGAGGACCTTCCCAAGTTCGTGGTTTTCAATCTTTTATTATCAATGGCACCACAGGACGTTCTGCTGATGTGTGGGTAGATTATCTTTTGTTTGACGGTGTAGATTCGTTGATTGCAGTAGAACTGCAAAATATCGGACTTCGAGTTACTGTTGAAAACGTAGAATGGTATAAAGCCAAGATTATTCGTCAAGGCAAATTGGGTATCACACCAGAAGAAATTGAAGATTGGGTTCGTTCTCAACAAACTGAATACCGTGAAACCCTTAAACTCAAAGAGCGTCAAGGTCGCTTACGAACTCGTCGCAGACAACAAGCCGCATGGCGAGAAGGTTTGGAAGATACATTATCAGGAGATTTCCAAGAAACCACCGGTTTCGATTCTTTGGAATCTTTAGACCGTGCTTCTGAAACATTTGTGCCATCAGCATCCGAATCAGCCCCGAAATCAGGTGATAAATCCAAAAAACATTCCAGTATCCAGAAATCAAACTCGGATAAAAAACAGAATCGTGACTCATAATACCGGAGTCTTTAAGTATCAAGAAAAACAAGGTGATGATATGTCTGAAAAGTCAGACGAATACTATGGCATTGTAGATTTACCGATTAACCCCACCACGGTTTCTATCGGCACTATCAATGTTCCTGAAAAAGTTTGTTTAGATACGCTCGTTATTGGACCCAACGCATCTATTTATTTGGCAGGTTTAGAGTTCGTTATTTTGATAGACGGACAACCCTTTTGGGAAGGTTCAGTTCCCGAAACAGGTCGTCAAATCGGCATTCCGACCGATATTTCTTTTTCTGAAGAAAAAAGATTGTTAATGATTATTGTCAATCCAACTGAATTGATTCCGCCAGCAGGTTTTGAGACCAGCAACATTTTAGTAGCCATCAAAGGCGACAAAGGAGAATGCCCTCTCAAAATTGATATTCCTGAATATCCTGATGATTATGATGAAGATTCAGCACTTGAAGGACACTTTTTGTTTGACTCCGATTTTCAGTCTCAATGGACTTGAGATGTTTTAAATAGGTGCTTCACCTTCATATGAAGCATGGCACAGATGATTTTGTTCACCGGTAAAGGTGGTGTCGGCAAATCTACGGTTTCCGCAGCCACGGCTTTGCATCATGCTGGTAAAGGCTACCGAACTTTGCTGGTTTCCAGCGACCCAGCCCATAGCACCGATGATACTCTCGGCATCCGAGTCGGATTCGAGGCCACACCAGTTACAGGAGTTCCCAACTTGTGGGCTAAAAATCTCAATGCCGAGGCTCTCGCCGGCGATTTTTTCGGTCAAATTGAAACACTCATGGAGAAATCTTTTGGCAACCTGCCCGGTTTTGATTCTTCTATGCTATCCGAACTTTCTAAGTTTCCGGGCATGGATGAAGCCTTTGCCTTAGAAGAGATTAACCGATTGTGTGCTGGCACAGACTACGATGTTATCGTTTTTGATACTGCACCCACAGGACATACACTCAAAGCCCTTTCAGCCCCAGATTATCTTAATACATTTCTTCTCAAGATTCTTCGGATGAAAGCCAAGATTGAAAATCTCAAAGGTTTCTTTATCAAAAAAGGAGACACTTCCAAACTTGTGGCCCTAATGGAAGATTTTATTGCTCGCATTGAACGTCTCAAAGCCTTGCTACGCAATCCCGAATACGTTAGCATCAATTTGGTTTCAATTGCTACTGAAGCGGGTTATGCAGAATGCGCTCGCACAGTCCGATTTATGGACACTATGAAGATTCCGATTCAACACCTTGTTATCAACCAAATTGTTCCCAACTTTGGAGAGTCTGTTTGGGCTACTGCGTCACATAACCCTGCCGCCGCTTTGGTTCACAACGAATGGCAAATCCAGCAACCTTACCTTCAAAAGTTTCGGACACTTTCATCCGAAACATCTATCCGAATCGTAGGGATGACTCGATTACCATTTGAACCTCGTGGCTCCAAACTTTCAGAAGTTTCAGAAACTCTTTGGAATGAACGTGGTCTTCGTTTCTCCGCTTTCCGTTCCATTAGTATTTCAGAATCTGAAGGTAAAGCCGTGATTCGCACGCCATATATTACTACGGCCAAGTGGAATCGAGATAATCAAGAGTTTTATTATGGCTCGGATTCTTCGGTTGGTAATTTTGTGTATGAACTTTCAAATGTTTTACCCGATGGCGTTAAGATTTCTCGACGCAAACAACGTGATTCCGTAGTTTTAACATGGGAAGTTTCAGAGGATGATTCGGATGATTGATTGGGAATGGACACTTTTAGTCGTTCTGGCTTTCATAGTCGCCTTACAAGGCACACTCAGTATTTACTTTGTTCGTTGGGTTCTGTGGCGCAACAAATTGCTGACTGATTTAGCGGTTTGGAAACATCGTATAGATTCTGAAGAAGAGTAATCTTTAAGTATCAGAACCACCAACATATTGATATGGCACAAGCGCAAGTAATCGGCATTTTGGGTGCAGTAGTGGTTGGCGGATTGGCATATTGGCATTTCAAAGGCGATAGTTCAGAAGAAACTGAAACTACAACCACAGTAACTCCAGCAGTTACACCAACTGAAACCAAACCTCTTGATAACTTCACTAAGAAAACTGGTTCAATTTATCCAGCGATGGGGCGCAGCAATCTTTATCGAGGCACGAAACCCGAACCCAGAGCCGCTTACAAGACATTGGAAGAGGCTGCTGCTCAATGTGATTCGGATGAAAACTGTATTGCATTCACTTACTGGCCTGAAAGATACACTACTGAACACCCTAAGTCGCCAGACACACCTTGTTCTGCTGACACGGATTGTGGCTCAGGCAAGTGCGTAGATAACTACTGCCGTGCTTTAGAATGGGGACTTTCTTACTTCTGGACTGATGGCTCTGCACCACAACTTCCTAACGACTACGACGGTAGCACATGGAAATCAGCCAACGGCGCACTTTCCCTTTCTCAAGGTGTTGGACCCTCCAATGAATACCTTGATTCACGCCGACCCCGTGGAGTAGCCGCCAACCATCTTGAAGGAGATGTTGAAAAGGAATGGAAGTATGAACAACACATGAATCAAAAGGGTGTTACTTACATCAAGAAAGGCTTTGAAGATTTCAAATACTCTGACAAGTTCAACGACGACGGCACAGCCAAAACTTCAGAAAATGAAACACAAACTAACGAGGCTGAAGAAGTTTCTGCACCTTCTGATTACACTCCGTTGTCGTATCAACCAGCCAGCAACTCTATTCAGTTTGACCCACGTTCTAAAACAGACAACTGTTTTTAAGGGTAATACGAAGTATTCAAGACCATGACTAACTCTGGTTTGACATTTGATTGGGATGATACCGACCTTTCCAATCCCAAAGTTCTCAAAGCCTTGTCTGTGCTTTGCACCGAGTTTGGTCCTCGTGTCTGGGTTCGAACCAGTTCATCGGGAACGGGACTTCATGTTCTCATCGGAGAATTAACTTACGATACTTTGTTTGGTATTGTCATGTCTCCAATTCCCATGAAACTTTCGGAACAAATGATGTGGCGAAAAGTATTTTCTGAAAAACCGTGGAATCTGGAATGCGCTGGCCGATTGTATTCAGACCAAGTTCGTTCTGCCGAAGGTTTTCGCACCAGCCGTGTTTTCAAATCTAAAAACGGCATGACTTCTGCTAATTGGATTTCTGCTGAAACTCTTGATTTACCCGTAGGAAGCGAAGTGTATGAAGAAGAATGAACGCTACATACCGCCTAATGTTCCGTTGAATGAAATGAAAATAATCATTGATTTGGAACAACGTAAAGGCAAGCAATTTTTTATCAACGGTGAGTCCGAAACAGATTCGCTGACTATTGCTAAAGCCATTTGGTCTGGTTCGGCAGTTATCAGTTTCCGAAAAATGTGAAGTTTTAAGTAGGTGTCCCTGTATAACAGGAACTATGACCGTCGAACCAGAGATGCGATATTGGCCCAGAGTTGGAATGAAAGTTACCAAAGATACTGCTGAACAGTTTATTTCTCGTATTGTAGATTCGGTAGCAGGTAGCAAACTTGATGAAGACCTTGAAGAGTTCACCACAATTTCTACCATGACCGCTGCTGAATTAGCGGTTGAAATTGAACACTTGTTTGCAGGTGATTATCAAGAACCTGCTTTTGAAATGGACGAAACCAATCTTGCTATTTTGGAACTAATGACTTATGAAAGTCGTCGCAAGCAAATTATTTTGGAGCATAAGGCTGCGGGTTTAACTTTGGAAGAAGCCAAAGAAGCCTATGAAGAAGGTAAGCGACAATTGGTTCGTCAAGAATTAAACATCTCTGAAGAGGAATAAGACATGAGTTCTTCAGATTCATCCGATGATTCGGATAAAAAAGGTTCCACACCATTACCATTAGTTGAAACTCTCGTTTTTGATATTGTGGAATATCTTTTGGACAATGAAGGCTACGGCCACAGCACCGAAATTGCTCAAAAAATGTTGGAACTTAAACCACGTCGTTACACCAGTCGAGAAGTTATCGGTATTCTTCGCAATCGCCCTATGTTCCGACACGCCCAAAGTCGTGAGCGACGAGGCGGTATTCGTTGGAGACTTGATTTATTGTCACTCAGTAAATATCTGGCTTCTAAAGGCTATGAACAACGAGCCGACAGTCGAGACATTTACACCAAGATTCACAATCTCAAGTGGAAGCGTTTAATGAATACTTTTACGGCACTTAACACACTTATGTCTAATTTGGACCCAGATGCCGAATCCGTTCCAGAAGAATCAGTTTCAGAGTGCTATGAGTATTTGGCACAAGTTTGGTCGTGATACTTTGTTGTCTAAAATAGAATCATTTGTTGGAAACTATCCCAATCTGATGGCTTTTATCAGAACGGTGGCTTCTGTGGCAGCCGTCGCTTTGTTGGTTTATCTCAACTCTTGATTCGGACAACTCTTCGGATGAGCCTCCGAAAATCAAGAACCTTTAAGTATCAGAAACATCTTATCCGTAGTATGGGTTATTTTGTTCGCCGTTATCAAAAAGGTGTCAAGAACTCTGGCTGTAAGGACATCTTGCGTTCCGAAGAACCCATCAGCGTTTCAGAGTTAGTTTCTTTTGCTAATGAAACAGGTCCCGGCAAATATGTTTTGGGTGTTCGTGGCAACGGCATTCGAGGCTGGAAGAAAATTACTGATGTCATCGTAGAACCTCGTCAAGATACAACTGTTTTCGCTGCCGAATCAATTTCAGTTCGTAAAAACATGAAGTTAGAAGACATGAATGATTCTGAACTTATGGATTTGTTGTATTCTATGAGTCGTAAAGCACCTGCTCCCGAAGAATTGCCAACTTATCAATCAGACCTCGGTAAAATCCATGCAGAGTTGTCTAAGCGTAATGCTGTCAAGCACACTTCAGCCGCTGACACCGCCACCGCAGGAAGTAAAACTCCTGTGGCTTCCGCAGGTTTCGCAGTTGGTGGCAAATCGGCTGCGGCTATGGGCATGATGGCAGGTTTAGTTATCGGTGCGCTGGGAACCAGTTGGTATTACAAAAGTCAGATTGATGATTTGAAATCCACCATTGACCGTTTCGACAAGAAACTTTCTGAAGCCGAAGATTACATGAAACGTGCCGAGCAAAAAGAAGCCAAAAAAGCCGCTGAATCACAAGCGGCTAATCGCTTTGATGCTATGAGCAATTTAAACAATTTCTTACTTGGAGATTTTAACCGTCGTAACGGACCTCAGTTTAATTAGTTACCGAGTGTGTGAACGAGATGAATCCCAAAGAACTTTTTGAAAATCTCTCGGCTATGCGAGACAGCCTCTCGGCTTATCAGAAGTTTTTGGAAAGCCAACGAGCGCAAACCATCAAACAACAATTTCGAGAGTTCACCGAATCTATGGGAATCTCGGCTACACCAACTCAAATTGAATCCTTGTATGAAAGTTTTAATACCATCGTTTCCTCGTTAGACCAAGATTCCAATTTGTCTTTACAAGACAAGATTCTTAGCACTTTAGAATCACCTTTTATTCATCAAATCCTTTCTCTTAAAACAGCCGCCCGTGAAAGTGAAATGCGACGTATGACTCAACATTTATCTGAGTTTATCCGAAAAGTTCCTGCTACTGGCGATGACAGTCAATTCCTTCACGATTTACTGGCAACCAGTCTTGATACTTTGGCCGAACACGCTGAGTTTCAACGAGACGATAACTCTGATACTTACAACCAAGCATGGCTCAATTCTTTGCGAGAACAAGCCGAAACATTGTTCAAAAAATAAAGAACTTTTAAGTAGTAGTGAGTTCATAGGACTCCTATGAGTGATTTTGACGACTTGCTTCGCAACAGCAAGACTGAATCTTCCAACTCCAGTTCAGCCAGTTCTGATTCTAAATCTTCCGATTCTAAAAAATCTGGCAGTTCGGCTTCGGTGGCAGGTATGTTCGGTGCTTCCGACATGGCTGAATTGACTCGCAAGTTTAATCTGGACCCTGAAATGGGAGAGCGAGTTTTAGTTCCTTTAGTGAACTTTTTAGAAAAGTATGGTGTAGCCGATGCCGTGGATTCTTCACCAACGGCCAATCGTCTTCTCAATCTGGCTGAGTTCTGGAATGATATTGCCCCCGTAGTCAGAAACGCTTCCGATTTCTTTGGCGGTCGCAAACAAACACTTGATGATTCAGACCGAGAGTTCTTGGAACGTATCAAGGCTGCTCAAAACGATTCAGCCGATATGTCTTTGTTTCAGACTGAGACCGACTCTGCGTCAGCAGAAGAATCTGCTGTTATTTCTATTGGTGAATCAGTAGGCTCCGCCGATGCGACCGTCGCCGCACCTGCGGCACCGCCACCTAAAGACCCCTTTACTGATGGACCTGTGGATTGGTATGAAATAATGGGCGCACCCAATCCCGCTAAAAAATCACACTATGAAACTTCAAGTGTGAACAATCGAGTTGAAACCCAATTTGGAATCAATGGTTTAGAACAATTAGCCAAAGAAGCAGGTCTTTCCGTAGAAGAAGTTATGTCTCGTGATTCTCAAAATAAAATTAACAAGAAACCTACCGATGGTGTAGATTATACCTCTGAAGCCGGCCTTCCTTCATTCCAACAAGGTGTTGATAAAATCCAATCTCAGATGGCGGCTGAAGCCGAAAACCACCGACGCAATTCCAAGATTTCATTTGAAGATTTACCAGTTCCAGAATCTGCTGAACAATACAATCCTTTGAGTATCAACGGTCTTGAAATCCCAGAGTCTCTGCAAGGCGGTGGCTTAGAATCATTAGAATCTTTGGCTTCCAAAGCAGGTGTCTCCCAAGAAGAACTCAAAGTTCAACCAGTAGGTTCCAAAGAGCCAGAAGCAGATGCCATCACTCAAGAAGAACTTTCCGAAGTTCACACGATTGGGGAAATCGTAATTCCTGAGAACCCTGAACGACCAGATGTTTCCACTTTCTTAGTAGATTTTGATTCTGAGTGAGGCAGTTTTCATGTCTCTTAATCCCATTTGGACACATTACTGTGCTAACCACATGGAAGGTTGGCTGACATGGATTAGAGGAGTTCATTTACAAAGTTATCTGGAACTTACAGAAAGATTTATTCGTTCTCATCCGTTTTACACGCCTTCCGAAACTGATTTCTCTGAAGAAACCAATGACTTGTTTAATCGGTTGGTTGCCGACCGAGATTTTATTATGAGTCTTTCCGACAAAGGACTTTCCGTTTGGGCAAACTCTGATTTTTCCGATTTTTTGGATGCTTTGGAACCTTATGGTATTCGTTATCGAGAAATCCGAAACTTATCAGACTTCTTGCGTTTGTATGAAACTTGGTTTCGTCGTTTGTATCAATTTTTCCGAGCCGACATTATCATGTATGTCAGAGAACAGGGTCGGAATCTTTAAGTAGTAGAACCGAGTGAGGAATAAATATGGCAACTGTTGATGATACAAAGGCTCAGAAAATCCTGATGTATCTGTGGGCTAATGGTTTCAAAGCCACCAATTTAGCCGATGGAGTTGGAACAGGTATCGGTGCTGACGTTATTCAATTTTTGAAGAGCCAAGGCCACACAGTCACTCCTAAAGCCCAAAATCATCTTTTGTGTGATAACAAATACGGTGGAACTGGTATTGCTACCAGCACATTTTCAACTTTGGTCGGTAATCCGTGGGTTAGCGGCTCCACCTCAGACCTAAAACTGATTGCTGATATTTTCGGATTGTCTCGTGATGATGTAGATACCCTTTATTCTAACGCAGTTCTTCGTTTGGGAGTTCCTGTCCCTGCTAAAAAGGGTGGTGCTGGACGTAGCAAGAAAGCCAAACAATTCAATCGAGATGGCTGGTCTGCTATCAACATCAACGCTATTGCAGAAACGGGTTCCGTAGATGCTAATTGGACTAAGGCTGTCAAAGACAATGCTTCGGGTGCTACTACTATGGATGTTGTTCCTCTCACTAATTATGTAGTAGGTTCGGGATTGGGAAGTTACGGTAAAACTATTCCTACGGTTAGCCCCGCAGGTGTGGCTCCAGCAGCACCTTCAGTCACAAGTAGCCCACCAGCCGCAAGTTCTGATGATGAAGAAGAAGAAGAAGAAGAATCTACTCCGGCTCCTGCCACTCCCGCACCACCTTCAGAGTTTGAAAACAATTTGGAAACTGAAGATTTGAGCGTATGGTGGAAAGATGGTTTGCCTACTGAAACTATTGAAACTTCAGAACGTGAAGTCAGTTCTAAGGCTTGGACCGCTAACGGAGGTAAGTTTGATATTGGAGATGCACCTTTGCGAGTTCGTGTTCTGGCAGATGGGTCTGAAGGCTGGTCAATTGATTACCTTCAAATGTTGGTTACCAACGGAGATATTGATAATTCTGAGATGAGTGATTATATGTCGGCTGCTACTAACACAACTCTTATCGAAGAAGATGGTGATGAATGGGATGTTATCAACACACCTTCGGTATCATTTTTCTTTGAAAAAGGCGAGGTTTATATTGAAATTGAAGGTTTCGGTATGGTTCGTGCCACCAGAGGTGGAGATTTCTTTGATTATTCCGTTTTGGAAATTGTGATGGATGAACCCAGCGCAGGTGGACTCATTACTGATATTCAAGTTGATAAAAAATCATTCAAGGAGATTCTCAAAGAATCTGAAGGAGTTTATGGATTCCCTTATGTTGGTATTGAAGGTTTGGAAAATCGTTTCAAACCCGACAACTACACCGATGAAGGGGCTGGCAATTCTGCCGAACAACAAGCCTTGCGAACTTTAAGTCTGGCTTACACAGAAGGCTACCGTAAAGTCACTTTTGAACCCAAAATTGAAAGCATTGATTTCAACAAAGAAACACTACCTGATGATGTGCTACAACCACTTGCTTTGAACTTTGATACTGAACTTGACCTTGAAAAGCAAGCAGTATTCTTTGTCTTAGACCTTAAATCATCCAAAGATGCCACCAACTTGTTCCCCGGTTTTAACATCAATGATAATACTGATAACAACCGTGAAGACATTTTCTTTCCCTTTGACATTCGTTATCTGCGACCCATCAACGAATCAGGAGTTGTGTTGGACCCGAAAAACCGTGAACTCGGAGAAGGTGTTGTTTCAATTGAAGTAGATTCTTCTAACGGAATCTCTGGTGGTGAAATCAAACTTGGTTCTAAAACTTACAGCACCGTAGATTACAGTCAAATACGACTTACTATTGACGGCGGAGAATCAATTTTGATTCCAGACCTTGATGAAAACTTCCAAGCCATTGATAATCAATCTGATACTTTGCGTGGTGTAGTCGGTTCGGTAGCAGGTCGCCCTGCTCTGCGAGTAGTAGAAGGAAAATTGGACATTAAGGACATTGAAAAGTATTTAACAGCAACTCGACGTTCTTCCAGACTCTCTAAAAGTTACAACGCCATTGATGAATTGACTCGTCAAGTAAATACCAAATCCATTATGATTCAACAAGACAAGGATTATTACATTATTGTGGAATCAGATAGCAAAACTTATGCAATCAAAATCCGAGGTGAATAAAAGTGACGACATTAAAAGAACAACTTGAAAACTTGATTGGTGTTGAAGGTTTAGCAGTTCTGCAAGAAGTTGCTTCCAGTAGTGGTATGACAATAGAAGAAATGGTTTCTCTGGAAGAGATTGATGAAACTTTGGGAAGCATAGAAGTTTTCTCTGGTGTCAGTCGAGGACCTCTAAACTTTGTTGTTTTAGACGACGATGGCGATGAAATTGACCTTGATGATTTGGGACTTTCCGAATCTGCTTACGGCGGTTATGATGTTACCGCAGTTTATCCTGACACAGTTACTTCCAAACCTTTGCCTTCAGTATTGGGTGCGGCTTTAGGAAAAATCTTTGAAGCCAAATTACAACTTACCAAACTCACTCAAAACAAAAAGAATCACGAACAACAACTCAAAAAGATTCAAACCAGCATGACCAATCTCGGTGAAGTTTTCGGTTTTGATACTTACGAACATCTTGAAATGTTCATGGCTGCATGGTTGATGAAAGATTCCACTTGCCGATTGTCTGGTATTCCCGGCACAGGTAAAACTACGGTTATTGAATCGGCTGCGGTCTTGCTCTGCAATTCATACGGACATTCAGGTAAAAAGCGATACATTGTTTCCGAAGGTAAAAATTACGACAACGAAGCACGTTTCAACCAACCTTATGTTCCCAAAGAGTTCCCTGCGGGACAAAATTACGCTATTGATTATTCAAATGATGCTTACTTTTCAGTTCGTGACAACTGGAACAAGTGGCGATTTACTCCGTGGAGTGCCAACTCAAAAGTTTCAGGTTCTTATCTTTATGATACTCAATTCTTGCGAAGCGAAGGTAAAAGCAAAATGTCCATTGAAGACTTTTACTATTTGCTGACCAACTGTTATACTGCCAAAGTTCCAGTTCAAGGTTTCAACCATCCAGACCCTGATGATGATGAGATGACTTCTGCTGACTTGCTTAAGCGTTTGCCTGACAATGAAGTTGAAATTGTAGTTGCACCGATTCAACTTTTAGATGCTGATGGCAACTTTGTAGCCGATGAGAAAGATTATGATTTCAACACCAAATCTTACACCGTAACTTCTTCACAAGGAATTGAAGTAACTTACACCATGAGTCTGCAATTCCCTCAATACAACTGTGAAACTTTAGAACCTACTCAAAACTACCGTAACATTCTTATGGACCGACCCGGTGCTGGTGGCTATGCTCGTGACAGTCTCAAAGATTATCTTGTTGCGGATTATGGTCTTTACACCGATGCAGGTCGTAACGAAGGTTACAACTTCCGAGAGTTCTTGATGGAACACTTTTACGATTTGCGTGCCGAGTGGATTCCCACCTCTGGCGGTAGTGGAAAATACAATGACATTAAAAGTATTCTTGAAGAAATGCTTCGTGAAATTGGTGTAGCAAAAATTGACTACGAAAAGCGTGCTGACGAAGTTCTTTACGGTATTGAAATCCGACAAGCCACCAAACAAAATGAAGTGCGTGGTGTAGAAGAATCAACTTATGAGTTTGAGCCAGTTCCACGACCTATTGTAACTCAACCAGTCAAGTTCTTCAACGAAGCCAACCGTTCACAGGCTGGTGTCGAAGACGCTGTTCTGGGTCTGATTGCCGAGCGAAAGGTTGAATATCGTGGTCGCAGTTTTGATTCACCTAACTTTGTCGCTTGGATGGATACCAACCCTCACCAAAAAGGAAACGACCTTGCTTTTATTGACCGTATCGACATGGAATTGCTGTTCAAGTCTATTTCTCTCGGTGCCAGATACGAACAACTTTCAGGTAAGGTTCTCGGTGGCGGTGGACCACCTCAAGAACGATTGGTTGTTAAAGCCATTGAAGGATTGATTGAACCTATACGATTTGGTGATTTGTCTTACATCTGGAACTTTGTCAGTAAAAACATTCAGTATTGTCCACCGGGACAAACTGTGGGAAGTTCTACTTACGATGCACTCCGAGAAATGTCTTACATTTCTGTTTTGTTCACTCAAAGATTCCAACCCGCCAACTTTGATTTGAAGGCTGCTGACCGTAATGAATTAACTCCTAAAGACGCTAATTATCTTTATGCTTCACCTTTGATGGATTTCTCAGTTACTACCAATACCAACGAAGATGGCGGAACTAAAATTAAAAACAACAACTCTCGAACATACGTGGGACAAGCCCCCAGCGACATTGGGCGTGTTCTTGGTTTCCGTTTCACCAACTCTCTTCAAAAACTTTCATCGGCTCTGGCATTTTTGCGAGGAAAATCCTATGTAACTCGCAGCGAGATTCTTGATGCTTTGCCTTACGTTACGGCTCACCGATTGGGACGTGCTAAAAGTAGCAAAGGTGAAATCTCTGGTATGAAAGGAGATGAACTCAATTACAACAATGAACAAGAATGGATTCGTGAAGCCCTTGTCAATGGTTATTTACTTCAAAAGATGAAAGTCGGTGACATGAACGAACAACCTTATCCACTTCTGGATGTTTGGGACTTGTATTATCGCCGTTGTATGGATGTTCTTCGTTCCGTAACTTCACTTTACGAATACGAATCCACAGTTTTGTCACCTTTGCGAGCCAAACTTACTGGAAAAGGAAGCGAATCCGCAGGTCAAAACTTTACACCAGTTCATTGGCATATTGCTACAATGGTCGTTGATAACGAAAAATCAGCACGCAACACTATTGATTCGGCATCTAAGCCACAACGAAAATACCGTAACGGAGATTATACCAATAACTACAATGATTACCTTAACCGTGTTTCTTACAATCCCAATGCAGACAAAGACACCGGACAACAAGTTTTGTTTGATTATTACCAACTTCGAGGTGAGATTTGTTCCGAACCGAATCTTTTCTCTGACGACCGAGAAACTCTTTTGTCTTTGTTAGATTCTAACATGGCCCCTATTTGTGGTGGACCAGTAATTACTTCCAACGCAACGGGAATTGCCAATCGAATCGCTATTGCCAACAACACCAATAATACTCTGTCAGGTATGGAAAACTTAGGATTTAACAACCCTACCAAATTGTTTGCATGGAGAACATATCAAGATTCTTACGGTGTTTGGGGTCGTTTGCTACAAGCCAACGGTAACAGCGGTCCTCGTGAGTATGAAACGCCCAGTCCGTTTGATTCCACTCAAACTTCTGGATTAGACTACGCTTCATCTTTTGCCGACCAAGCCTTGATGGTTTCAGGACGTTTGCCAATCCGAAAAATCACTTCTAAGAGAGGAAGTCGTGGAGCAGGTTCACTACAAAGAGACAATTTCAAAACACAATTGAGCAACCTCAAAAATGCTTTCAACAGTTCTGTTTCTGGTTCAGGAGTTCTGATTTCTTCGGTGGACTTAACTACCGTGGCAGGTGCCAGACTTACCACCATCAATTTCAACGATTTTATGACTGGAATTGAAGCATGGGCAGAAGAATACACCAACCGTAAGAAAGAAAACTTTAATACTGAAATCAAAACTGTTGAAACTTTTGGAGATTTGGAAGGTAACCTAACTGGAGATGGTATCATGGCTTGTTTCCCACTCAACCATGCAGCGGGCGCACCCACCGGCCAAACCGATTATGACGGTGAAGACCAACTACGACTTTGGGTTCGATTCTTTATGAGTGCTAAGGAACCAGATTTCGCTACTCTCAATTTGTCAATGGGTGTTACCTCTAACCTTATTGGAAAAGACAAGAAGTTTTTGAAAATTGATGATGAAGATGCTTACATTGTTGCCAATTACGGTGCGCTGGTTGATGAGGGAGTCAAAGATGGTGCTAACATTTCCATCACGGATTCTTTGCATTATCAATTGGTTTTCAATACTGCCATCAATAAGTTAGAGTAATCTTTAAATAGCGGAAGCCCCATAGCCATGTCATGGTGGATGCGTATTTCGAGTTAGACCCCGAAACCAATTTGCCTCCAGAGATGATTAAACTCGTCAATCGTCTCAGAGATGCTAACGGCATCTCAAATGAACTTCGAATTGTTTCTGATTCGCAACATTCGGCGGCTTTTACCAATATGGAATACATTTCACTTTCGGGTGATTACATGGCTTTGGCTATGCCTGAAAACTATCATGGTTATCTCCCAACCAGACTTCAAGAAGATTTGTTAATGACAATTCAACACGAAATCGGTCATCTTAATGTCCACCCTAATGCCTCCGTCGGTTGGAGAGAAGAAATCAATTCATTACCTTTGGAACGAAGTCGTGGTGGCCGGTGGGCTAATTATTTTTCAGATGTTATGGTCAATTATGTGACTGGTAACGGTGTGCAATTGCGACCCAGTTCAGAAAAAGAAAAAGTAGCCTCCCAAGTCGGTAATTCTATGTGGTCGGCTTATGCAGGTGGTTATCGACAATGTTTTGAAGCCAATAGTCCCACAGGTTTTTCTGGGCAAAGCGAACACCGAAAACTTTTAGAGAGTGGTGCGTTAGTAGATAATCGCTACAACAATGGTCTTTATGATAATCCAGCCACCGAAGATGGTTTAACGCCTTCTTCTGAAACACCCTTTTTCCAACGGTGGCAAGGTCATGGTCGTGGACCCCAAAACTATACATCTGTGGCATGGTGTGTGGCTCATCCTATGCCGGTTGGCACCGACCTCGGTGCAGGGGCAGGTCGTTCTACTACTTCGCAACCCTTCCCCGACAACTGGAAGCAAGTCCAAGTTCAAGCCAATCTCTCGATTGAGTATTCTCCTAATGCCGATAAATGGTTGGGTTACAATCCTTCGCCCGGAACGTGTCCTCTTACGGGAGGCAGCACCACTTCTGAAGGAGCCCTTGATGCTGGCACTTACACAGTTCTTCAAACTCGAACTTACGATGGTGTTCTTAATACCAAACTTATCCGACCAATTGAGTTTTATCAAATTGATTACAAAGGCACACCCCGATGGATTCCTGCTCATTATTGTTTGACACTTTGTCCTCATTGTGGTCAAACAGCCCCCACACAATTTGAGTTAGCCTTTGGCTACAAACCTTTCCTTAAGAATCCCAGTTTTGAGGAATACAATGAGCAAACACTTTCCAATGCTGAAAAGTCTCGCTTGTATCAACAACTTATCAATAATTTAATCGCAGGTCTTTACGCTACCAGCACCGAAGGGTATGGTGGTAAAACTGGCGTGGCCGCTGGTGAAGCATGGCTTCACGATACTGCATGGGATATGCACCTTGCACACACAGGAAATTAAGGAGTGACTCTAAATGCCGTATGAAAACAACACTTACATTTCGACACAAGGGCGAGAATACACCCGGGCAATTTTTCACAATATGTTCAAAAACGACGGTGTGGACATGGATTTGTC
>Ga0181582_10001058_pt1 | contig 20914 bp, 10 predicted proteins | sample 071ome_32_FD_132438 | JGI IMG/M metagenome (GOLD analysis project Ga0181582, IMG submission 132438) | Coastal salt marsh microbial communities from the Groves Creek Marsh, Skidaway Island, Georgia - 071405AT metaG (megahit assembly) | ecosystem: Environmental > Aquatic > Marine > Intertidal...
AGGCGGAGGCGGAGGAGAAGGATGCGATGAAGACTGCGCCAACGTCGTTGGCGCTGTCGGTGGGGGGCACTTTGACGTCCGCGTCCACCGGTGCCATTCCTCCTTCTTCAGTCTCTGGTCTGACGCTGGAGCTGCAGGGCATCATGAAGCGCCAAAAGGTCATGGCGAATAGCAACAAGAAGAATACGAAGAATACGAAGAAGACGAAGAATACGAAGAATACGAAGAATAGCCCGAATAGCCCGCGGGTGCTGTCGAAGACGTTGTTGGAGTCGTTGATGTTGCATGAGATACGGGCGTTGGATCGGTTTGCGCATCTGAAGGAGTCGACGATGACGGTCAAGCGGTATTGTTGGCGGCGCGGGGTGTGTGTGGGGGAGGTGAGTACGCCGAGGAGGGAGGTTGGGGGGTGGTTGCGGAGTGATGGGTTGGATGGGCGGGTGGTGTTGCAGAGTCGGTTGGTGCTGCATACGATGTGTCTGCAGCTGCGCGAGGGGTTGCGTGTGGTGGGTCGGAAGAATACGAAGGGGAGAGAGAGAGACCGAACGGGAGCGGGAGCGGGAGATGCAGCAGCAGCAGCAGCAGAAGAGGAGTATGCAGCAGCGGATTCCTCGTCGGATTCCTCGTCGGATTCCCCGTCGGATTCCCCGTCGGATTCCCCGTCGGATGGTCATCATCATCAGCATCTTCCGGTGCGGGTGCTGCCAGATGTGCCGTTGTATTTGGGGGGTGGGTCGTCAGCGAGGCGGTTGGACGTGTTGAAGGCGCGTGGGATCTCGTATGTGGTGAATGTGAGTGCGGTGGTGCCAAACTACCACGAGGGGAATGATGGTTGCGAAAAAATTTCGTACGTCAAAGTGCCGGTGTATGATGCGAGTGATGTGGATATTGTGGGGGCGTTGAAGGAGCAGGGGGCGCTGGAGTTTATACAGGAGGGGCTGGATGCTGGGTGTGGGGTGCTCGTGCACTGTTGTGCGGGTCGGAGTCGGAGCGTTGCGTGTGTGATTGCGTACCTGGTGAGGCGATACGGTTGGACGGTTGAGGAGGCGTTGGAGGTGGTGGGGAGGGTCCGGGTGGTGCGGCCCAATGACGGGTTCATGGAGCAGCTACGGGGGTTTTATGCGGAGGAGGTTGGTGGTGTTGGTGTTGGTGGGCGAGGGGGTCGTGATTGATGGCGGGTGTATGAACTCCTGCTACTTGTACTACGTTTGTTGTTTGGCTTGTTTTGTACTATATATATTTCATACACGTGGTGAAACAAAAACAATGGCAATGCTCTTTCTGAAGTTCTCCCTAGCCCTTGGCAATCTGGCGCTCCATCATCTCCCGGTACGCTGTCGCGCGGGCCGCTTCCTGCCGGGCCGCGTGCTCCCTCCGGACCGAGCGGATGCGCGAGCAGTGGGGCACCGGGCAGTTTGACGTCGTGCAGATCTTGGTGTGGTACAAGATGTACTGGTAGATCTGCTTGCATACCTTGCAGCCCCGCTGCGGGCCTTTGTCGCAGCTCTTCATGTGCTGGTACATGTTCTTGACCTTCGTGCAGTGGTTCTGGTCGCAGCCTGGGCAGCTCGCGGCGTGGGCGACGAGGTTCAAGAAGAGGCGCATCTGCTGCATCTTCCGCTTCTTGTCTTCGCGGGAGAGCCGCATCTGGGTCTCGTCGAACTTCCTTCCGGACGGCGCCGTGAGGGGGTGCGGGTGGGCCATCCTGCGCTCGACCTGCGACCTTTGGAAGCACTTGCCGCACATGTCAAAGTCGGGGCACTTGGTGCAGCGGTACGACTCGCCGGGCTGGACCTCCTCTTGGCAGACGTTGCACGTGGCCGTGAATGCCGGCTCGCTGGGGTTGTGGAGGTGGTAGAGCGACATCATGCTCGAGTGCCGTGCCCGGCGGAGCGTGTCAAACTGGTAGTGGTTGCCCTGGCAGAGGGACAGGTACTGCTGGCGGGTGTCGAAGAACTCGCTGTCCATGTCCTGATCGTCGTCCGTGTTGGGAGGGATTATGGGGCACTCCTCGGCGACGAGGTCCTCCAGCTTGATGCCCGTGGGCAGGCCGAGGGGCTTGAGGTCCCCGGCGGCGTTCATGCCGTCTTTGCCGTCGGCGGGCTTGCCGCCCTCGCGGACGTAGCAGTTCTGGCAGAGCTGGAACCTCGTGATGGTAAACTCCTTGCTCGCCTGTCCCGGCTTGTCGAGGGAGATGCCGTCGAAGCACTTCTCGGCCTTGATGGTCACCTTGGACGGCGGGTTCGGGTGCCGCCAGAGCTTGTCGCCGCTGACGTAGACCCGACAGTACGAGCACGACTCGTACATGTGCGCCACGATAAAATCGGCCTTCATCTTCTGCATGTCCGAGTACTCGGCCAGCTTGGCGAGGACGACCTCGCCGGGTCCGGCGCCGTCGGGCAGCAGGATCCGCTTCTCCTTCTTCTTGGTCGTCCGCTGGGTGCCCTCTGCCTGGCTGAACGGCTCCTCCTTAACCGAAAGATGCTTCTCGGCCTCTCCCGGCCAATAGTCGCCCGATAAATACGGCAAGTCGGTGACCGACGGCCGCGGGAGCCTGTGGTCTTTGCCGCCGTCGAAAAAGGTGTCAAACATGTTGGAGACGTACGTGATCGTACCCTCCTTTTGCGACCGCTTGAGCATGTTGAGGTACCACTCGCGCAGCCTGTCCGACCTCGGCACCTTCTGCTTGTTCGGGTGGCAGAAGAAGATGTAGTCGTCGCCGGCGAGCGGCGGACAGGCCCAAATGTACATTGAGCAGAAGCCCCGCTTCTTGACGTCCTCTAGATATCCCAAGAGCACCTCGTGATATACGTAGGTGCGCATGGCGACGTCCATTCCCGTCGCGCCCGTGTTCTCAGGGCGGAAGTACTTGACCGAGTCGAGGTACGACAGGTAGACGACCCGGTTGTTGGGCGCCGGGCAGTTGTCACCGTACTCCTGGACGTACAGGCAGTACAGACAGATGTCAACCCCGTTGATCTTCTGGAAGAGCAGGATGACCTTCTGGCGGTACAGGTAGGCGTTGGCGCGGCCGGTGCCCTCGCAAAACTGCTTGGCAAAGAGGGGCCCGACTTCCACCTTCTTCTCCACGTTGTTCACGACGCGGATAAACAGCTCGGGGTAGTCGGCCACCTCGTCGGTCTCGACTCCAGCCGCCTTCGCCCGGGCGGCCTTCTCTGCCAGCATGGCCTTGCCCATCCGCTCCTCGAGCACGTCCGACAGGCGGCACTTGGGCAGGTCCTTGGCAGTCAGCATGGCCTGGGGCCTCGTTTCGGGGACCTTCCTCTTGCCCGTCTCCAAGGCGCCCTTGAGACAAAGGGGACAGACGAAACTCCGATGATCGTCGTTCCCTTGGCCCTTGTTGAAGAGCCCGCACACCTGGTGGACCCAGGACTCGCAGATGTCGCACGCCACCCACGGCTCCTCCGACTCGTCGTTGTTCTTCTTCTTCATCAAGTCCCGCTTGAGAATAGCGAAGGAGTCGAGGATCAGCTCGTCCGCGGCCGCCGAGAAGCACGAGGTGCACCACTGTCCCTTGGCCTCTGACTTCGCGGTGTAGTACACCTGGTTCCGCTTCACTTTGACGCCGCACGAGTAGCAGTAGATGGCCGGCGGCTCAAACAAGAGCCGCCCATGGTTGCACAGCGAGCACTTCGACTCCTCGACGATCTCGTGGCTCAGCAAGCCGTCCAAGGTCTCGGCCCGGGGCATCGGCTTCCGCCCAGGCACGCCGGGCGGTTTGGACGCCGCGTCCGACAGACGCAGTAGGCCGAGATGCTCCTCAATCTCCTGAATGGTGAAGTACTCGACCATCGACGTGCCCAGGTTCTTCTCGTTGGACAAAAGCTCCTTCTCACGGCGGGCCCGGCTCGCGAGGTCCAGGACGGGCTGTTGGTAGGTCTCGACCTGCCCCTGTGCGTCGCCCCGCATCCGCTGCTCGTCTGTCAATCCCTTATTTCTATACGCTATACGCTGCTTGCTCACGTACTGCTTCACTGGCATGCACACGGGACACGCTTTGTCCCGGCACTTTTGGTGGTGCTGCAGCAAGACCCTCGACGGGGCGCACCGCGGGAACGAGCACTTATCGTCCTTGCAGTCGATCAAGTGCTTCCACAGCTCCTTGGCCAGGGTGCACGTCTGTTTGTACTGGCACTCGTCGGGCCCCGCCGTACACTTGGCGCAGTGACGCAGGAAGAGCAGCCAGCGCTGCTGTTTCACGATCTGGTTCTTCCGCTCCTCCTTCAATTTGGGATCCATGCCCTGACTCGCACTCTGATTGGCGGGAATGATGCCGTCGAGTGCCGGGCCGTGCGAGTGACTGGACTTTCCGGACGACGTGTCCACCTGGTGGGCCTGACGCGCTCCCGTCCCGCCGCCCTGGGCGCCTCCCTCGACGGGAACCATCTGATGCAGCTGACCACTGTGCATCTGGTTCGAATGGTCCGGGATCATGCCCGACTGCACAGCAGGGTACATCTGCATCCCGGTGCTCCCCGCCACGCCCATCGACATGCCAACCCCGTTGCCCATCATGTTGTTGTTCATCATAACGTTCGCTCCCTCGTTCCTATTGGATCGCAGGAGAATGGGACCTTCGATGCCGGCGCTGTAGCCCTGCTGATTGGGTATCCCCGAGTAGACCGTGTTGGTGTGCGAGCCGGCTGCCGGCTGCCCCTGCATGGGCACCATTTGCTGTGCGTGCTGCGGGTGCTGCACGTACCCGCCGTTCATCATGGTGAGACCGACCGGGATGTGCTGTGCGATCCCTTGCTGGGGGTGGCCCGGCGCAGTCCCCTGGTTGTTGACGAGGACCTGCTGGCTCGGTTGCCCCTGGCTCGGTTGCCCCTGGCTCCCACCCCGAGGATCCTCCCGAGGTCTCTTCAGCGCCGCCGCGAGGCTCTGGAAATTCTCGCGCAGCGCATGCTGGTCGAGATATTGCTCCTTGCTCGTCGCCCGCTCAAACCACGCCAACTCTACCCGAGACGCGATGCCCACTAGCCGCTCTTTCACCTGCTGGGTCAACTCCATCGTCGATCGCATCTTCAATAGGGCGTAAAGCGTCCCAACCTGCTGTTTCCGCTCGTTCTTGCTGAGATGACTCCTCCAGTCGCCCGTCGCGCCCGTCGCCCGTGCTGCCGTCACGGCCCCAGTCACACCACCCGTGGGCGTCCGAATCTTCGGCAACTCAGATTGACGCTGCGTATCAAAAGCCTGCACCGCGTTCTGCGCAGCAGCCCCGACCGAAACCACCGCCGGTGCCTCGGCCATCTCTGCACCGAACGACGGCAGCTCCATCATCGACTCGCCCCCTTCTGCCAGGGGACTCGTCGTCGCGTTCATCGTTTGTATCTCGTCGGCATTGTTCCCAGCCGGCACCTGAGTATGATTCCCCACGTTCCCGGCATTCTCCCCGGCGACGGCCCCGGCCTCGGGCTGGTTGCTCCCAGCCTTGGCCTCCCGCCGACCCCTGGTCTGCATGCGTTCTCTTTCGTTTGCTGTTTCCACTTGTTATGCTTCCGATCGACGATCGACGGCCGACGATCGACGGATCGCGCTCCGGCGCCTACGAACACCCGAACACTCTGTACGGCTTCGTTCGTTCCGATTGACACGAGTGCCACGTCGCTCGCTCCTACTGTCCGCGCCTCCAACACGCTCTCTAGACACAACCACGCATGGACACCGAGCACACACACGCGAACAAGCAACCCCTCGTGCCCGAATCGTTCCACGAACAGAGACCGTTCACCAAATCGAGCCCTGCGGTACGTCTCGGTCGTCAATGACAGGTCTGCGTGCGGAGCGGAAGCGTGTGAGAGGAGATTCCGACGACCATGCGATCGAGCGGCGGACGCGCGGAGGTCCGCGAGCGGTGGTTCCCGGTCGGACAATCCTGACAAACACGCCCGCGGGCGTCGTATCGCGGGCTGTTCGGGGCCGTCAGTCGCCGGTCGTGAGCCTTCAGTGTTACCACGTACCCGACTCGCGCGCAAAGTCAAGAGAATGATGTGAAACGGAGTGGATTCCGGTTGAGAGGGAAGGACAAATTTGATCGGCCGGGGACCCAACGGCCGCTGGCTGAGCCAGACCATCAGTCGGACGTCAGCAACGCAGACAGCTGGCGCTCCAAGCGATCGGCGCGTGCCTGGGCGGCAAGCAGCTCTTGCACCTGCTGGGCGGCGTCGTTGACCTCCATGGCCATCTGGTTCCTGAGCTTGGCAATGGCGTCGTCGCGGGACTTCACCTGGGCCTTGAGGGCGTGGGTCTCTTCGCGGAGGGCGCTCATCTTCTCCTCGGCGTCGGCGAGCTTTTGGGTGATGTTGTGATAGTTCCGGGCCTGGGCCTCTTGGCCCATCGGGCCGGCGGCGACAGCTGCGACGGCGGCACCGCCAGGGTTGACGTTTTCCTTCTTGCCTGGGTCGTCTTTGAGCTGTGCCTCCAGGGTCTTGACGCGGGTATGGAGGGTGGCCTTTTCCTTCTTGAGGGTGTCGATGGCCGCGGATTGGTCGGCGAGGGTTTCTCTGGCCGTCGCCTCGGAGGCGGCCAGTTCGTCGCAAAGCTCGTCGATGCGGCTCTTCTTCTCCTGGGCGTCGGCGCGGAGGTCCGACAGCTCGTCCTGGAGGGAGATGATGGTGGCGCGGAGCTCGGATTCGGATTCTTCCGACACATTCAACTGCCTGGTCTTTTCTTTGAGCTGCGCCGCGGTCATCTGGGCGTCAATCTGGGCGGACGCGAGGGCCGCCTGGGTGGACTTGAGCTCCTTGGCGACGGCGGTGGCCTCGGCTGTCGACGACTGGTGGGCCGTCTGGAGGGCCTCGAGCTGCTTTCCGAGGTCATCGATGGTGCCGATGTGGGTCTGGATCTGCTCGCCGTGCCTCGAAGCGAGGGCGTGCACCTCGGAGAGTTCGGCGTCCTTGGCGTGCAGCCGCCGCTCGAGGTCCTTCGCCTCGACTCGGGCGTCGTCGGCGTCCGTCCGCGCCACGTTCAGCTCTTGCTCCAGGTGCGTGATACGCTCCTGATGCAGCTGGATCTCGTCGTTCAGCTGCGCCGCCGCCCTCATCGCCTCGGAGATGCGGCGCTTGGCGTGCTCGTTGGCGGCAGCGTGCGTGACGCGGGCCGTGGCGAGCTCCTGCTCGACGGCGTCGAGGCCGGATTGCATCGCGCCCTGCGTGGACCACATGGCAACAATCTCCTGGAGCGCATCTGTGTATGCGCCATACCACTCGTCGCGATCGGCGCCGAGGCGCTCGCACGTCGCGGTCAACGTCTCGACCGTCGAGTCGAGGGCGCCGGCGTGCGCGCACATGCGGTCGTACTCGGCTACCTTGGCGGCTTGCGTCTCCGCAACCAAACGGGCCTCGTCGAGTTGCAACTGGAGCGCTTCGAGCTCTCGCCGAGCCTCCTCGCCGTGGTTGTGACCCGAGTTGTAGCCGTGGAAACCGTCGTCGACGCTGCCGCGGCGCCTCTTTTCGGCGGTACGCAGCACTGCCCTTGACGCCGTGGCCTCGGCACGAAGCATTTGCACTTCGTTCATAAGCGTCTCGGCGCGCGAGGTCATCGTCAGCAGCTCGGAACGCAGCTCGCCAAACTCCTCTGCCGACACCCCTGCCGTCGCCCCCGTCGACGGGGCCACCGGCTCGCCCTCCGCGACGAGGTCCAGCTGCCGCCGGAGCCTGATGTTTTCCAGCGCAAACTTCTTGACGTCCGGATGCATGTCGACCTTCTGCTTGAGAAGGGCGATCTCGCCCTCGAGCCTCGCCCGCTCCTCGTCCCTCGAGGCACCGGTGGCGCTCGAGACTGACGTGATCCTGCTCTCCTTCAACCGAAGCATCATCTTGGTGCGCTGAAGATCCGCCTCTTTGGCATCCACAAGTCCCTGCAATGCGGCCAGCTCCTCCTGCAGCGAGGCCACGTGCCTGCACGCCCTTTCCTCCCGGGTCAGTGCCGCGACCAGGGCCTTTTGGGAGGCGTGGTCTCCATCATTCCTTTCGTTTCTGTCTTCGTTGTCGTCATTGTCGCCATTGTCGTCATTGTGGTCTCCGTAGTCCTCGCCGTCGCGATTCGGACCGACCGCGTTCGCGGCAGCCAAGAGCTGCCGCAGGCGCACCACCTCCTTCCGGAGCGACGCGGCGTCGCCGGACGCGTCCTCGTTGACGACCGCCTTGTTCTTGATCCGTTTGACGTTGTCCGCGAAACGGAGCGTGCTGAGCGTCTCGAAGGAGTTGGACGCCGCCGGGCTCACCGTCGCCAGGAGGACCGTCTTTGCCGTCCCGCCCAGCGCGTCCTGCAGCAGGAACGTCAGCTTGGAGTCCCTGTAGGGCACGTGCCGCTTCTTCCCCTGCTGGACGTCAACGAGCGTCATGATAACGTGTCCAAGCGCAGACAGCGACTTGTTGATATTCGAAGCCTCCTTGAGCCGCTCGCCAGCGGCCCCCGAGGCCTTTTGCCGCTCGCTCCCCGCCAGGTCCACCAGATGGAGCCTGGACCGCAGGACCACCCCGTTTCCGTCCCCCATCCGCTGCTCGATCGTTGCCGTGAACACCGAGTGCGACCTCGACGACCGATCGTTGGCCATGGTCTCGGCCACCCGCCTGTTGGCCATGCCCACGGCCAGCACCTGCTGCACGTCGCCCACCGACCGCACCTGGTGCCACTGCACCCCGTCCACAAACACTCCCGAAGACCGATCCGCCCGATCCACCCGATCCGCCCGATCATCACGGATCTGAAGGTTTCCCGCGGCCGGATTGGTCAGGTCGCTGACCGTCTCGTTGTAAATCTCCACGAACGAGCACGACACCGACGTCTCGTACGAAGCATGCCCCGCTTTCTTGCCTTCCATCTTCGCAAATAGCTCCTCGAACGACCGCTGAATGATGCCCCTCGACGCATCCGACCCATCCTCGCCGCCCATCATCGAGTACGTCTTGCCGGACCCCGTCTGCCCATAGGCCAGCAGGCACCCGTTGAATCCCCGCAGACAGTTCTCGACGACCCCACTCCCCGACGCATCATACACATCCCGCTGATCCTTCTCTGCCCCCAGCACCCGGTCAAACCCGAACGCCAAGCTCTCCCCCGACGGCGACCGTATGTTCAGCGTGTCGGTCGAGTTCTCACCCCGACCAGCTCCCTCTTGCACGCTCACCCCGACCGCACGCTCCCGGTCGCTCTTGGGCCGCACGCGCACGACGACCCGAATGGACGACGCGCCCGCCGCACTCGACGCTGCGCCAGCGTGCCTCGCGGCGATGAGCCCGTCTGCACCCCGCTCACCGGTCGCCCCGCCCCGCCCGAACAGCCGCACCGGGCTGATCCTCGACGCCGTCCTTTCAGCCTTCCCAGTCTTCTGCGTCGACTTGGGCAGCCGAGAGGGCGAAAAGGGCGAGAACAGGGTCCGCTTTGGGTTGGTCATCTCGGCCTGGTTTTCATTCAGATCGTCGGTGTCGCGCTGCGTCCTCCTCGCCGGCGTCTTCTTCTTGCTCGAGCCCAGTTTACCGAAAACATTCCCCAGCAGAGACTGGTGCTGCTTTCGCCCCGAACTCTCCCCCAGGCCGAACGCGGGCATGATGAAGACTGGGTCGTTGGTCTCTTGTTGGAACCGAGAGAGACTCTGGCGTCCTACTCACCACGCACTACTACTCGCTCCCCTACGCACGTGCCGTGTACGTGTTTTCGTTTTGGTTTTGATACAATGGTTGATCCGGCGGGCTCGATTTGTTCTTGCGGTTCTTCGTTCGGTGCAGCCAGTAGACCCCGACGAAGAAGAGTTGGAGCCCCCCCTCCTTTCTTCTTTCTTCCCTTCCTCCCTTCTTCCCTTCTTCCTGGATATCTTACACATAAATAGCCCACCGCATCGTCATCAGATGTTGCTCGGATACAGCAGGCACCTGATCCTCGCCCCAATCGCGCTGGACGGCAACGGCTTCCTGAACTTGCTCCTCACCACCCCAGTGCTCCCGTGCGCCCTCGTCACCTTTCCAAAGATCACCCTATACTTCGACCCCTTCTTCAGCGTCTTCGCCTTGTAGATGTACGCAAGCCTCTTTCCGAGGTAGAAGTCAGTCTCCGCCTTGGACTCGACCCCCTGCAGCTTCACCAGCGCAGTGTGGTTGTACTGGTTCGCCTTGGAACGCTTGAAGCCCAGGAACTGGCCGCTGACGTAAAGTCTGACACGCTCGCCACCCATTGTATTCTGTATTCTGTCGCGTTGGGTGGTGGGGCGCCGAGTGAGTGGAGGCGTGGGAGAAGGAGAAATCACGAGGCTGGAGGACTCGCGCCAGTCAGTCCCTCGCATCCGCTCGATGCAAGTCGAGCAGTGCGTTATAGTTCGTCGGTGGTCTCCGGCAGGGCCGCCGCCGGAATCTCGACGCAGAGAGACAGCAAATCGTCGCCGCGCGGCAATTCGAGTCGTCGAGCGTTTCATGCAGCACGAAGCGCCTGCCTCGTCGCCATCTCGCGCCGTCCATCGGGCTTTCATACGATAGACTACGTATGTGAAGCAACGGATGGACATAAAACGGCTCGGATGTGCCCGAATGCCGGCATTCGAAGTTCGACGCCGTCGCGCTTGCGGCTCTGCCTTCGAGACCGCGATGCTCCCTCCATAGGCATGATGGGAACACTGTAGCTGTTATACGCACCTTGACTACTAAAAGAAGAGTGCGCGGCGTGTGAGGAGGTGTTCGAGTTGGGCTCGGCGTTTGGCTCATCCGTCGGCAAACGCATTGGCAGAGTTCTCGGGTGGAGTTTCGACTTGACCCTTGCGGCATTCGCGTTGTTCCAATTTGTGCGAGCGAGCGAAGTGCGTAGAGCGTCGCGCGAGCGAGCGCGTCGGTCGGTCGGTCGGTCGGTCGGTCGGTCGGTCGGTCGAGCTCGACACAAATACAGCCACGTGGAGAATTCCCAGGATGTCGTCCTCGCCTCGCCTTGGGCCGCAGGCCAACGCGGGGAGCGGCCAGAGGGAGACGGGCGTGCGACGATTCGTCCGGCCTGCTGTGCTCACGGCGCTCACGGTGCCCTCGCTCCTCGTCGCGGTATCGCCGTCTCTCATCAAGCCCGCCCTCGCGATCGTCAGCCGTGTCCATCCCACGGTCGCGATCTCGGTCGATGCCGCCGACGTGGGGTGGCTCACGCCCAAACCGCGGCTCGACGGGATCACTGTCCGCTCCAAGCTCGCCGGCACGTGCGCGCCGCCGCCGCCGCCGACGACGTTGTTCTCGGCCGCGTCGATCCGAGGGGACACGTCTCTGTTGAGTGCCGTGCTTGCGCGGGGGAGAAAGTTCAATGTATTTGTCGAGCGGCCGCGCGTTGGCGTGTTCGATCCGGCGAACGTTCCGGCGAGGATGGGCACGTCGCCGTTCTCGGCAGAGGTGGCGTTGGACGACCGGGTGCACCTGTTTGTGTCCGAGGGGACGCTCGTGGTGGACGCCGGCTTGGAGCAGTTGCTGGGTGGGCGCCTGTTCGTGGACGTGGTCAAGGAGAAGGGGTCGGTGCGGGTCGAGGCGGATGGGTCGGATGGCCTGGCCGTGCGGGGGGACTTTGCGATGAAGATGAACGAGGTGGTGTTTGTTCGTCCGGTCGAGGTGCGGGCGAGGGTGAATCAGGCGTTTGTGACGTCGGTGCTGGGGACGGTCAATCCGCTGCTTTCGAATGCGGTTGCCGTGGTGCAGGAGGGGCAGCCGGTGACGGTGCGGGTGGCGCCGGTGGGGGGTGGGCTGAAGTTCGGCAATGCATCGAAAATGCGGATCGATGTCGACGGGTATAGGCTGAAGATCCGGCCGGGGGCGCTCATCGGGGAGGTGCTGGAGATTCTCAAATTGAACGCTGAGCGGTCGAGGGCGGTGGTCGTGGAGAGTTCGCCGGCAACGGTGGTGGTTACTACGAATACGAATACCAGTCGTGTGGAGGCAGTCATGGAGCGGGTGTCAATCGGGCTGTCGGCCGGCCGGCAGGTCGCGTGTCGCGTGTCGACCGTGGTGGAGGGCTCAGCGGCGGAGATTTCAAACGGGACTGCGTCGTTGGAGATGCGCATCGATGTGTTACCCGAGACGTTGCTCGACCTGATGAAGATAAAGTCGAGCAAGCCGTTGCGGGTGGACGCGAGGGGGACCACGTCGAGGCCGGTGGTGCTCGTCACGGACGCTGTCATGCGGCTCGGCGCCTTGGTCGTGGGGAGCTGGGTCGAGGCATGATGCTAAACCTGGAATTCGTACGCGGGCTGCTTGCTCCCGTGCTCCACCGTAAAAAATCGGACCGTCACCAGGGGCTGACCCTCCTCCTTGTCCCCCTTCGTCTCCGCCGTCACTGTCGCAAAGCCGCTCCAGGGGTACTGCCACACGGACGACTCGGTCGCGTGGAACCCTCGTGTGCAGTCAGAGCCCGCGCCGCTGACGACCTGGTGGAAGCGCATGTCTTCCGTCTTGAGATGCTCGAGGTCGTGGTCGTGACCCGAAAAGTACGCCGCGACGCTGTGTGCATTCAGCACGGGCTCCAAGTGCTCGATCAGGTCCAGGTTTGGACCATGGTCTCCGTTTGAGCGCGTCGGATGATGACCGACCACCAGCTTGACCGGCGCGTCGCTCTCCGACAGCCGCCGGTCCAACGTCTCCAGCGAGTCCCGCCAGTCTTCGGCCGTGAGAATGTTTTTGTTCCAGGGGTTCCACTCCGAGTTCCGGTACTCGCTAATCCAGGGGTTGGTATCGATGAAAAACACGTCCACGAGCCCGCCACCGAAGCTCTGCACGTAGTTCCTGCCGGGCAAATTCCACCGGGCGTCTCTTCGGTGCAGGCTGTCGCCAAGCTGGTGGTGCGGGCCCCGATCGCAGTCCTGCATAGAACGATCGAGAGGGAGCGAGCGAGTGAGCGAGTGAGCGCATGTGCGCACGTCGGCCGAGTTCAAATACCCACCAGCGAAGCGTCCTTCTCGCAGAGCGTCCAGAATCCGTCTCCGTAATCGTGATTCCCGAGCACCGCGTACCAGGGCAGCGAGATGACCCCCTTGCCGTTGTAGACGCTGCGAAAGGAGCGGTCGAACAGCGGGTCGTCCTGGCGAACGAGCGAAGCGCGTAGCGCGAGTGAGAGAGTCAGGGCGCGCGAAGAGCGAGCGCACGTCGGTCGATCAATACCCACCGTCGAGTTGAGCCCGTTGGGGTAGAAGTTGTCACCCGTCGAGATCACCGCCACGGGAGGGACTGCCAGCTGTGTGGCCACCTGCGACATGAGTGCTGCCACGCTAGTCTGATTCGCCGTGCCTTCCCTGCCCCAGTCTCCGACGACGAAGAACGTCACGCTGTCAGCCGTGGCAGTCGTGGGAACGAGGACGATCGAGAGGAGGGCGATGAGCGCGACGAAGACGAAGGCACTCACGCCCACGACCAGCGCCGTCCGCTTCGTCGACGACTTCACGGACGATGCCCTGTTCCTCTGCGGACTGCCGAGGATGCCGAGCGGCTCCATCGAGAGAGAAGTTGTGGCCAACTGTATAATCCCGGGTCCGGGCACTGCTCTCTTCTCCTCGCCCGCCTCCTTACACAAGTAGCGACTCGATAAATGAAATCACGACCTCATTTGAGTCCGGCAGCTTCTCGATGCCGGGGTAATAATTTATCTGGCGGGGAAGGGAATCAGCGAGTGCGTAGCGAGTGAGGGTCGCGCGTGAGAGAGCCGAGCGCCGGCGCGTTCAAACCCTACGTCGATAAGGTGACAACACCTTCCATCCCCGTCCTTCGGAACGATCAGGTCAAAATTGAACAGCGAGAGGCCCATCCGATCCTGAAGCCTCCGAGCCACCCCGCTCCATACGTCCTCCGGCGGCGTCGGGACACCTGGCAAACGGGCAAAGCGCGAGTGAGAGTATGGTCGAGGCTTCCGAGCGCAGGCGGCCGGAGTCAAATTCAATCAATACACACCGTGGTTCTTCGGCGCGAGCGACGCGCTGCCCCAGGACCGACTCGAAGGATACGCGCTGACCCGATTGATGCTCTGCAGCGACTCGTTCCCGTCGTTCTCCAGCGTTTCCAGGTGGAGCGACGGCCGGGTCACCAGAACGTGCTGATTGCCGAGCACGTAAACCTTGAACAGGCACTCGCCGTGGTCCACGTACTGCTCCAACAGCACGGGAAGCTTGCTGTTCGATTCCGCGCACAGCTGCCGCAGCCCCTCCACGGACCAGACCACAGCGATATCGTGCGACCCCGCCCGTCCGTCGGCCCACAGCGACTTTGCGAGGAACGGATACGTCAGTCCCGACGATGCCACCCGCTTCTGGGCCTCTTCGTACCCGACCCCTTCCTCCAGGACTACGTGGTTCGGCACCGTACACGTATACGAACAGGAAGAAGGAGAAACCGACGGCAGTGGCGATCGCGACGACTCGTCAAAGCGGAATCCCTCTCGCGGAACCACGTCGAGCATTGACTTGCGGTTCCGGAGCTTGTGCGTCGCCGCGGGCGGGTCGCACAGCCGCACCTCCGGGTGCCGCTCCACGTACGCTTCGAGCTCCTCTTCGAACTCTTTCCGACGTATTTTCTGCAGAATCACGTCGAAGGGACCTTGCTGTTCCAGCGGCCTGCCCTCGTCGATGACGACGATCTCGATGCCCCGCGCGCGCCCCTCCTCGACCAGCTCTGTTCGGACGTGCTTCGCCGCCTTTTCTTTCCGAAGCGCGAAACCCACCCGGGCGACCCGTACCGGGAATGGCGTCGTCGCAGAGTCCTCGGCAGAGGTCATTGTCGTTCGTTCCAGTCGATCTCTTCTGATTCGGATGCAGTGGCTCGTCCTTTTGCGTTCGTTCTCAGCTCGTGCGCTGGTACCGGTACCAGTGCTTTAACAAGGCGGAATACATGTATAGACAGTCGCGCGTGTGGACCCGAAGCCCCACGAAGAACAGGGGGAGAAAAGAATGTGTCGTCGCGAGTCCGTACAAAAATGTCTGACCTAGAATGGGCCCAGGGCGTTCTCGACGGGACCGTAGAGACGTACGGGGAAACGGGCAGGCACAGGACCGGGCGCGGGCGGTGGAGGGGACGAGGGCGAGGGCGGGGGCGGGGAAGACGGACAGCACAACGCCCGGACGAGGAGTCAACGCGACGGGCGGTCCGGGAGCCGCTCGCTGTGTTTCGAGAAATGAATGAAGCAGCACCCGATGCACGGCTATCGGATCTGTTGCTGATGTGCCAGGCCGAATCGCTCATGGCATGGGGCGCCGGGCGACACTACGAGCGGTGTGTGACAGTCCTGCGGAGTGCGGTGGTTGCCCCGCTGGTCAAGGGCCGTCTTTTCTGGCCGCTGTTCTCTGCTTCGAACAGCGGAGATCCCTCTGTCACGGAAATAAGGACCTCGGCCTTGGATCTCACCCGGCACGGTGCGGAGCCGAGCGTGCCGGTGCTGCTGCTGGCGCACGAGCTCGGGCAGCACCCAGCGGGCTTTGACGGGGGGTGCACGCTTCGGGAACTCGGCTTGGATCTCCCGCGGTTTGAAGAGCTCCAGGACTCTGGATCGTGTGCGGCGTGGTTCTCGGCGGTATGTGTTTGCACGCACGTGCCGTCGTCGCTCACGCGATCGTCGCTCACGCACGCACTCGTCCGTCCGTTCTCCAGGTGTTTGTCTTCTTCGAGATGCTGGAGAAAAATTGGTCGCAGAATCTCCCGGTGCGACGGGTCAATATTCGGCTGCCGCCGCTGCAGGACGGCCGGGAGGTGGCGAGGGCCATGCATGAGGTGTTCGTGCACGGCATGCTGGCGCTCTTCGCGAAGCTCGTGGTACTGGCCGAGTTTGTGGCGAAGGCCCCGGGGGGAGGAGATTCGAGGCTGACGGTCGCGTTTGTGAGGTCGACTGGGGGGTACGAGGAGTTCCACGGGATGTGGACGCAAGGGTTTGCGGGGCGGGTGGACGAGCTCCGTGTTCTTACTCCCGGGCAGAAAATGGCGTTTGTGATGGGGCTGCACGACAGGCTGGGGAACGCGTCGCCCGTCGGGTGGCTGAACCGAGACACCGTCGAGCTGGTCCTCGAGCGGGTGGAGCGTTTGCGCCTCGATGTCGTCTGGGAGCTCGAGGGGCTGACGAACGAGCCCATGTCGTGATCTCGTTGTCATTGTCATAACACGTAAGTTCACGTAACTATCACTATACGAGGACGTCGCGCTTGATGTTGCGGAGCTCCCGCTTTGCCCGGCCAATCTCCCGGAAGAGCTCGTCGAGCCGGCTCTCGACCTGCCTCTTGCGGCGGCGCTGAACGACCGTCTTACCTCCAGAGTTGGCCGGCATGCGCGCCAGCTCTTGGTCGAGCTGCTCTTTCTCCATGTTGAGTTCCATGAGCTCCCGGTCGAGTTCGGCCGTCCTGGCCTCCTTGAAGACCCGGGTCTCCTGGGGCGACATTTTGTCGATGTTGGCTTTCTGAGACGATGCACCGGGTTGGACGTGGGACGGTTCCGCGTTGCGTGGCGCCAACGGCTTGCGCTGCTGCTCCTGGTGGTGGTCGGTGGTCGTGGACCGTTCGTTGGCCTCGGCGTCCTCCACCCGAGCTGTCCCCGACATCCCCGACATCCCTGTCGCACCGACGTCACCATCGACGTCGCGACCCGCAACGTCGCCCGAGATGGGTCCGCCCATCGTCGACATGCCCGGCAACACGCCGGGCCCGGTCGTCATGTCGACACCAGCACCGGGGCAGCTGCCGCCCACAGTCATCACCGTGTGCAAGATGGACGTCAGCCTCCGCACGTGCTCTTCCATGCTGGACTTGTCTCCCACGAGCCTCGTGTTCTCGAGCGTCAGGCGCTGAATCTCCTGGTTCAGACTCTCCAGCGTGCTCACCCGGGTCTTCATTGCGGCTTGCTGGATCTGGAGCTCCTGCAGCGCGGTCTCTGCTCGCTTCTCAGCGCTCTGCGCCCGCTGCGTCAGCACCGCGATCTGGTTGGCCAACGCCATTGACGTATCCTGTATGAGCGCCGTTTGACGTTCGGCGCTCCCGGACGCCTCCTCCAGACCCGCCACCTTCTGCCTCAGCGATTCAATCTCGGCGGACGCGTCGAGCTTGGTCGTCTCCACGAGCTTCTCCAACTCGTCGCACTTCTTGACCAGCGCCAGGCGCTCTTCCTCGTGAGACAACTTGATGGCGTCGAGCTTGGACGCGTGGTTGGTCGCCTCCACGAGCTTCTCCAACTCGTCGCACTTCTTGAGCAGCGCCGACCGCTCCTCCTCGTGGGACGTCTTCAGGGCGCCGAGCTTGTCGGCGGCGTCGGCCTTGATCTGGTGAATGAGGACGTCGAGATTTTGCTGGGGCGGCTGGACGTCCTGTTGTTGCACCGATTGGACTGGCGTCGGCGTCGGCTGCTGTGTCACCACCGCCGTCGGCTGCTCAGACTCTCTACGCGATTGCTCGGGCTGCCCCCGTTGCTCCGACGGCTGCTGCGCTCCCTTCGGCGTCTCCCGTCGCTCCTCTCGCCGCTGGTTCTGGGCCTCGAGTTCCAGGATCTTGGCCTGTTGCGCCTTGACCTGCTGCATGAGCGAGTACACTTGGTCCTCGTCCTCGTACCGCCGATCGATCGGTCGGTCGGCCCGCGGGTCGTTGCCCTTACCCTTATTTCCCGTCGTTGTGGTCGGCGCCACGCTCCCTTCGCCACCCGCAGACTCTGCCTGCTGCTCCCACCGGTGCTCGGGCGCCTCCCGCGCCTCTGGCTTCTGCGCATTCTTCTGTGGGTTTTGCGTTCTCGCACCCGTGGCTCCACTCAACTTTCTGATCACCCTGGGACTCGCAAGCAGACTCCTCGGGCTCAGCGCCTGCAGCAGCGCGTCGTCACTCGCCCCCATCCCCTCCTCTTTCCCTCCGTCCTCCTTTCCTTCCGCCCCCCGCATCGCCTCGAAAAACTTCTCATCCAACAGCCCACCACACGACGGCCCCGGGCTCACCAGCATCAGCGGCGAGACAATATTCGAGCCCTCGTCGTGCTCGTCGACTCGACCGTCGTTGCCGTCGTTGCCGTCGTCACGGCCATCGGGGCGGCCGTCGCCGTCCACCACCAGCCTCGGCGGCCGCCCCTGCCCGGCGCCGGTCCCTTGCTCCGACGACGCGCCCTCCACCGACCCGAACAGGTTTCCGAAGAACGCAAACCCCTTCCGTTCCCTGCTCTTGCTCTTGCCCTTACCCTCCCCGCCTCCCTTTCGGTCGGCGTTCTTGTTTCGAAGCGCCATGGACCTCCTCGGCGAAGCCGACGCGGAAGGCGGCCCCTTCTTCCTCGCATCCCGCTTCTTCTTCGTCGGCGTCGTATACATCGGCGGAATCGACTTCACCGACTGACGCAAGTCACCGGCGACGCCCACGTCCACCGGAGGCGTCAGCGACGCCTCCTGCCGGTACCGACGTATCGCCTCATGCTTCAGGATCACGTCCTCGACGGCTTGCTGCCTCTTGTCCGTCTTGTCCGTCTTGTGCGTCTTGTCCGGTCGCACGTTGCCCGCTCCGTACGTGCTCGTCCTGTGTGTCGAGGGACCGTAGGTCGAGTCTACGTTCGCGATCTCTCGCGCCTCGTCCTCTCTTCCCCACGCCCACCCGCTCCCGCTCACCTCATCACCGTCTTCAACGTCGTAGTGCACAGTCGTGCCCGAGTACCGAGGGGACGGGCCTGGCGGAGGGTGGAATTGGCCCTGCATTTCATCAACGGTCAATTTTGAAAAATTGACCGTTGGGGGGAATCGTCTGGCCCACGACGACGGCCGCGCAGTGCGTTATACACAGTATGGTACCGAGTGTGTGGTATAGTGATGATGATGATAAAACAACAAACGCATGTGCGCAACGGGACGAGAAGGCGTGCTTCCCCCTCTTCAACAACTAGACCACGACCAAGCGATCCAAGTTTGCTCGCACCTGGTCTGTCGGCTCGAAGAGCGCCCCCACCAACGTGACCACCTCGTGTCGATCGAAGAGCCCGCCGAGAATCCCGTCCAGGAATCCGGTCACGATCTCGGCCGATGTCATCGACATGATGTCGCACAACGCCTTGAGTCGCATCAACGGCGTGGACATGTCGCCCGGTATATCCGGTATATCCGGTATATCCGGTATATCCGGCATATCCGGCATATCCGCTCGTATCGGTCCCCCGGCCGCGGCCCACAGCCCTTCCGGCACCTCGTCGAGCACTTGCACGAGCGCCTCGCTGAGCTCCTCGCTGATATCGGGCAGGTCGAGGATGGAGTCGACGACGACGTCCGCGACCCAGTCCAATAGGTCGGTCACGATGGCGGCGACGAAGGCCGGCGGGACAGCCGGGGCCGTGGTCGTCGCTGCGTCGGACGTCAAGCTCTTTTCCAGGCGTCCAAAGGCATGGGTCAGTCTGGACACGGCTTTTTTCTTGCTGATAATATCCTGCACGTCGACGCGCTGGCGCCACGCCGTCAACACTTCGAGGTGCTCGACCAGATGGGCCCGGCGGAACGCGTCGAGGCGCCGGCCGAGGACGTCTCGGGCGCCGAGCGCGGCGATCCGCCGACAGGCGGCGTCGAAGGCCGGTGCAGGCGTGGCAATTGACCTGACGCCGCTCTTCTTGTCTCCAAAACGCAGCGCACATAGAGACCGGGCCACGTACATGCACGACATGTACTCGAGGGCAGCGAGCCGCAGGATCGTGTCGCTGTTCCCGTCGTCGCCGCGGAGTTCGACCAGGACTGTGAGCAGAGCGGCAACGTCCTCGGCCAGAGATCCCACAAAATGTGCATACTGCCCGTCAGAGAGCAGCGCGGCATTCTCCTGCAGTGCCGCTGCCAGGCGGCCCATCGCGGCCACGTGGGACGCGCGCACGACCAGGGGCATCTCTGCCCGACACAACGGCGTATCGGCATCGGTAGATTGCAGTTCCGACAGAACATCTACGCCCATGATGCGCTGCTCGGTCCGGATCCTTCCGTCGTCGTCGGTGTTGGTGGTGTCTGCCCCCGCCGCCTCGTGCGTCTCGCGGCCCCAGGAAATCAGCGGGTCGCCGCTTGCAATCACACGATACGACCCGCCAACAGAATCCACTCCAGAGTCAACACCGACCCCGAAAAGCGCGTCGCGAACCGCGCACATCGCGTCCGCCCGGAGCCGTCGCAAGATTTCCTCGGCACGCACGCTCGCCGCGGCCGCCAGCGTCCCCGCCGACGTCCCCGCGCCCACCACCGACGTCCCGAAAAGGGCCTCCACTTTGGCTTCGAGCTTCTTCGCAAACGCCATCCGCCTCATCACCGTCGCCTCGTCGCACGCACCGTGCTGCCCGTCGTCCCCGTCCCACTCTGCAACGTACCACCCGGCCACGAGCCCCCACAGCACTTGGCCCACGGCCGCCACCCAATCCTCGTGCCCGAACAGCGTGTCATTCTTCAGGCACGTCAGCACCTTCAGCACGACCTTCTCCCGATACCCCACCGGATGCTTTGCCACGTCTCCGAACGTCACCAACACCCTGCGCACCGACTGCGCGAACACCAATTCCGCCAACCGCCTTCCCGCCTCCTCCACGATACTCGCACGTGCCGTGCCACGTCCCGCTGATTCCATCGCGTCCATCGCGTCCAGCGCCGACCCCGCCCGCAACAGGCCTCGCAGCCGCGCCGCCCTCGACGGCTTCGGGAGCCCGCCCTTCTCAAACACCACCGACGTCACGATCTGCTCCACGATCACGTTCCTCGCGCGTGCTTCGAGCTCTTCTACCGCCTCCCAATGCTTATCGTGCGACGACCCTTCTGTTGCTGTCGCTGTCGCTGCCGCGTTGGTGTCGTTGCCCCCGCCTCTTCGGTGGGCCGTCATCATCCCCACCAGCCCCTCGAGGTTCTCCACAACATCCCGCTCCAACGCCCCCACGTACGCGCGATCATCCAACCCCTCCGTCTCCCCTCCTTTCCTTCCGTCCTCTCCGTCTCCGTCTCCGTCTCC
>Ga0181582_10001069_pt1 | contig 20841 bp, 21 predicted proteins | sample 071ome_32_FD_132438 | JGI IMG/M metagenome (GOLD analysis project Ga0181582, IMG submission 132438) | Coastal salt marsh microbial communities from the Groves Creek Marsh, Skidaway Island, Georgia - 071405AT metaG (megahit assembly) | ecosystem: Environmental > Aquatic > Marine > Intertidal...
AGCAGGGCAAATAAACCGACATGAAACAGATAACCTGCGTAGACGGTCAATTTAATCCTCGGCATAAACTGCTTGTGCGGCACAAAACGCGTGACATTTGTACCGATCGCACCGGCGATTGCAGATGCCCTCGGTTCGCTATAGTTTTTCTGATAACCCCTCGAAAGCATAACCAGTAAACGCCATAACACACCAACCACAAACACCGCTACAGAAAAGTACCAGAGAGGTCCTTCCACAAACTCGCTAACGCTCACAATCCGATCTCCTCTTATGATGATTTAGGGTTATCAGCCGACTGCCGCTGCATGACTTCCTGATACCAGAGATCATGGTGTGATTTCGCCCAGTTACTATCAACATAGCCGGTACTCATACTGTCAAGACTACCTTCCATGCCAACAGAGCCAACGTACATATGACCAAATGACAACGTGATCAGCACCACTGCACCAACCCCGTGAGCAACCAGCGCCCATTGCAGATATTCCCGACCCTGTTCAAAGTTGGGGAACAACAGAATCAGACCAGACACACAAAGCCCCAAACCGATAATCGTTACCAGCCAGAACCAGATTTTCTCACCGGCATTAAAGTATCCTGCCTGCGGATGCCCACCAAACGCACCACCGGCTTTCAGCAACCATTTGACATCGACCATATTCGGAATGTTTTTCGCAGCAAAACGCATTGCCATTAATACGATACCAACCAGAAACGGCGGCCCAAACAAGTTATGCCCTTCTTTGCAGGCACTGGCAATCAAACCGAAGGATTCTTTGCCAAATACAGGTAAAACAGCATAACGCCCGAGTAACAGCAGCAAACCGGTTAACGCCAGAAAAATAAACAAAATCGCGACATACCAGTGCACCACCCGGTCAAAAGTTTCAAAGCGTTTTATCACCTGACCGGAGCGGCCATCCGGAATTTTGATACGCCCTTTGACAATAAATGTCGCAGCAAGCAGCACCAGCATACCGACAAGAAAATATGGCGCATATGGAATCAGCAAAGACAGTCGATAGTCCCTGAACTCTTCACCACTGACCCGCATAAATTCAGCACTGTCAGTCCCGCGAATCTGGGTACGGCCATTGCTCTCAGCATTGCGCTGACGTACTTCATTCCACAAATCCGCACCCGGGTTTGGTACTGCAATCGGAGAAACTTTATTACCGGCCTGTTCCGCCAGCACTGAAGATGACCCTAAGGTCACCATCAGAACCAGCAAACTGCTTAACCACCAGTGCATCAGGGAAAATTTCTGCACGCTTGTTTGGCTATGCATGGATGGTTACTCCTGATTAACTATAACTTTAACTATAACTTTAGCTTTTAACTCTATAACGGATAACGGTTATCGGTTAACGATCAGCTGTCGCTACTGCTTTTGCCTTTCATGCCGCGAGTTGCACGTAATGAGCCGTTCTCATATCCGACGCCCCATTCCATAACACTGGCACCACGATTAACCACGCGCTTGCGATAAATATCCGAGACCACATTGGCATCACCTGCCAGCAGGGCTTTGGTAGAACACATTTCCGCACAAAGCGGTAATTTGCCTTCAGCCAGACGATTAGAACCGTACTTAGTGTGTTCCGCTGCACTATGATCTTCTTCAGGACCTCCGGCACAGAAGGTACATTTATCCATCTTGCCGCGAGAAGCAAAAGCACCATCTTCAGGAAACTGCGGAGCGCCAAACGGACAGGCATAGAAACAATAACCACAGCCGATGCAGATATCTTTGTCATGCAGCACAACACCGTCAGCGGTGGTGTAGAAGCAATCTACCGGACAAACTGCCGCACAGGGCGCATCAGAACAATGCATACAGGCTACCGATAAAGAGCGTTCGCCCGGTTCACCATCTTTAATGGTGATCACTCTTCTGCGGTTAACGCCCCAGGGAACTTCATTTTCATTTTTACAGGCTGTTACACAGGCATTACATTCAATGCAGCGTTCTGCGTCACAATAAAATTTCATACGAGCCATTATATAATCCCCTTGTTATCAAGCTTTGCTGATACGACACAGACTGCATTTGGTTTCCTGCATCTGCGTAACCGAGTCATAGCCATAAGTCATGGCCGTATTACAGGCTTCTCCTAAAACATAAGGATCGCAGCCTTCAGGATATTTATTACGCAGATCCTTACCCTCAAAGACACCGCCAAAATGGAAAGGCATAAAGGTCACACCGGCAGCAACCCGGCGGGTCACCATGGCTTTGACTTTGACTTTGGCGCCTTCTGCACCTTCAACCCAAACCATTTCACCATCTTTGATACCGGCGTTATTCGCATCACGCGGATGAATCTCAACGAACATGTCCTGCTGCAGTTCTGCCAGCCATGGATTCGAGCGGGTTTCGTCACCACCACCTTCGTATTCAACCAGACGTCCGGAAGTCAGAATCAAGGGATAATCGGTCGAATAATCCTTGGCCTGAATCGAGGCATAGCGGGTTGGCAGACGCCAGAACGATTTTCTGTCTTCGTAGGTTGGATACTTCTCAACCAGATCGCGACGATTGGTATAGAGAGGTTCACGGTGAATAGGCACAGGATCAGGGAAAGTCCAGACTTTAACTCGCGCTTTGGCATTACCAAATGGCGCACAGCCATGTTTGATCGCGACACGCTGAATACCGCCACTCAGATCCGTTTTCCAGTTCTTGCCTTCGGCCGCCGCTTTTTCCTCGGCACTCAGATCATCCCACCAGCCAAGTTTTTTCAGTATTTTGTCAGTAAATTCCGGGTAACCGTCTTTGATCTCGGAACCTTTGGAATGGAAACTTTCGGCCAACAGATTGGTACCTTCATATTCAACACCAAAACGTGCACGGAAAGTCAATCCACCATCAGCCACTGAATTACTACCGTCATAGAGATTAGGTGTTCCGGGATGTTTCATCTCCGGCGTACCCCAGCATGGCCATGGCATGCCATAGAACTCCCCATCACAGGGGCCACCTTCAGCTTTGAGACTGGTGTAATCAAAAGTACCCCAGTTTTCCATCTGGCTTTTCAGACGTTCGGGGCTCTGACCGGTATAGCCAATCGTCCACATGCCTTTGTTGATTTCACGGGTAATGTCTTCGATTAACGGTTCTTCGCCGTTGATCGCGACATGCTTGAACATTTCATCAGCTATGCCGATTTTCTTGGCCAGTTTGTACATGATGATATGGTCAGGCAACGACTCAAACAGCGGTTCAATCACTTTTTCACGCCACTGGATAGAGCGGTTAGAGGCCGTCACAGAACCATAAGTTTCAAACTGGGTAGTAGCCGGTAACAGATAAACACCGTCTGTACGATCATGCATAACAGCAGATACCGTTGGATAAGGATCGACAATAACCATCATGTCGAGCTTTTCCATAGCTTTTTTCATTTCCGGACCACGCGTCTGACTATTTGGTGCATGCCCCCAGAAGAACATTGCCCGGAGATTGTCTTTCTGGGCAATATTGCCTTTATCCTCAAGCACACCATCGATCCAGCGGGAAACCGGGATACCCGAGGTATTCATAACAGCAACGTCTTTATCACCTTTTTTCTCGTAACTGCCGCTGTCAAATCGACCTTTGATCCAGTCCAGATCCAGATCCCAGACTCTCGCCCAATGTGCCCAGGAGCCCGCCGCCAGACCGTAGTAACCGGGCAAGGTGTTGGCAAGGACGCCTAAATCGGTAGCACCCTGTACATTGTCATGTCCGCGGAAGATATTCGCGCCACCACCGGAAACCCCCATATTCCCCAGAGCCAGCTGGAATGCACAATAAGCACGGGTATTGTTATTGCCGATCGTATGTTGAGTGCCGCCCATACACCAGATAAAGGTACCGGGACGATGATCGGCCATGGCTTTGGTTGCTGCAAAGACTTCTGCTTCAGAGACACCGGTGACACGTTCCACTTCATCCGGTGTCCATTTTTCAACTTCTTTCATCACATCTTCCATACCGAAGACGCGCTGACGGATAAATTCCTTGTCTTCCCAGCCGTTTTTAAAGATATGCCACATCATGCCCCAGATAATCGGCACATCGGTGCCGGGACGAATCTTGAGATAATGGTCAGCATGCGCTGCGGTGCGCGTAAATCTTGGATCAATGCAAACAACCGGCGCATTGTTTTCTTCCTTGGCTTTAAGAATATGCTGCAAGGCCACTGGATGTGCTTCTGCCGGATTCGCGCCGATCAGCAGAATCGCCTGAGAATTATGAATGTCGTTATAGGAGTTGGTCATCGCACCATAGCCCCAGGTGTTAGCTACACCGGCTACCGTGGTGGAGTGACAGATACGTGCCTGATGATCAACGTTGTTGGTGCCCCACATCGCTGCCATTTTACGGAACATATAAGCCTGCTCGTTGTTATGCTTGGCAGAGCCTAACCAGTAAACAGAATCAGGACCGGACTCTTCACGAATCGACATCAATTTATCGCCAATTTCGTTAATAGCCTCATCCCAGGAGACCCGTTTCCATTTACCGCCGACCAGTTTGGTCGGATATTTCAGGCGGCGTTCACCATGACCATGTTCACGAATAGCGGCACCTTTTGCACAATGCGCACCGCGGTTGAACGGATGATCAAAAGCCGGTTCCTGTCCGGTCCAGACGCCGTTCTGTACCTCAGCAACAATGCCGCAACCGACAGAACAGTGCGAACAAACCGTCTTTTTGGTTTCTATGGCACCTTTGACCGCAGCGCTGGTTGCCGCGTCGGCACGTTTCATCATGCCGGGTGCAAAACCTGCAGCTAATGCTGCACCTCCGGCCATGAGTCCGGAATTTCGCAAAAATGCACGACGACTAACGGCCTTACCGGTGCGGGAAGTGGATTCACTGGTTTGTAAATCAATAACCTGATCAGAAATTTTTCTAAGTTTCATGGGCGTAGTCTCTTGGCGATTAACTGGCGGCTGTTTTGTAGTATTCGAGAATGTGCTGGGTCAGTCGGTATCCCTGAGGCTTTTTATCTTCGACAGATTGTTCACTAGCCATTGCCGCACCGGGCAATGCTGCCGCTAAAGCGGTGCCAACACCGGCACCTGCTGCGCCCTGGATAAAATTTCTGCGATTTTTATCAATTTTGTGGTCGTCTTGCTTCATGATAATCCCCCGGGATATTCAGCAAAGGTTATACCTGCATGGCCAGGTATTGTTTTTCAAAATGGGTAAAAGCCAGTCCCAGTCGACCTACCGACAGGTAGAAATCAGCATGATTGGCATTTACCAGGTCTGTAAAAAAACGTTCAAACCAGCTTTCCAGATGCCGGTTAAAAAACTCGGTTTGCAGTGCATGCGTTGCACCGTCAGCAATTAACATCGCCATCACTTCACACAGAGCGGCTACATGGTCTTCAGGTTCGGAAACTCCTTCGTCCCGTTCAAAACCCAATGCTTTAAGGTCATCACGCAATGCGCTTAAGGGACGTTCCATTAAAAAACCAGTCTGATACCAGGCTCCGAAAGGCACCAGTTCACCCCGTCCAAGTCCTATGAATAATGCATGGTATTCATCATCCACCATGCCGGCATCGGCATGACCCGCAGACATCCCCAACATACTGAGCGCTGTAGCCAGATCATCGGCGGACTCAACTGTTACCAGTTCAGCAACCTGCTGAAGCAAAGCTTTGTCCGGAGCTGCCCGCAACAAGCTTGCCAGCAGGTTGTAAGCCGATGACCTTTGCAGTTGCTCCGGGCTGACAACAGCAACTGGAGGCGTCATCTCGGTAAAGCTTTCGTTTTGTTGTAAATGGATTTGCATATTGGATTCATTCATAGCAAGCAGCACACCAAAAAATTAAGAAAAAAAATCAACAAAAATCCACAAAATTACCTACTAAGGTCTTGCTGAAGATCTAAACAGGCGCAAATTGACGCGCCAATCTGACGCACCCACCCAATCAGGCCAGTATGACTATTGTCGGGTAACACCTTCAAAACCGGACTTCATAGCGTTTTCATCCTGAATTGCATCAATCACCCGGCAGTCCTCACACATCTGCAAACGGCTGCGTGAACGCTCGTCCTGAAACATCCAGTGGCCTGCAAGTTTCTGCAACATGCGATCAATAACCGCACGCGTCGCAAACGGCTTGCCGCAACTGATACATTCAAAAGGAGCTTCTTCAAACAACACTCGAGGCTGCTGTCGTTGCCGACGATCAAATACTATCCTCGGTGAAATGCTGATGGCATCTTCCGGACAGGTCCGGGTACACATGCCACATTGCAGACAGTTAGCCTCTATAAAGCGCACCTGAGGAACACCTTCGCCTTGCATTAAGGCTTTACCGGGACAGGCAGACACACAGGATAAACACAAGGTACAGCGGGATGCTTCAACCTGCGCCATGCCAAAAGGCGCACCGACACTCAAATTGATCATCGGCTTGGCCGCGGGTGCATGCTCAAAGAGATGATCAATTGCTGCAAAAGCATTCTGACGCTTGCCCCCCATGGCAGCATAGGTTGCCGGTTTAATCGCCGGCATACCCGTCTGCAAGGGCTCCGGCCAGTTTTGTAAAGCAACACGTCGCAATGCCTCAGCCGGATAACCCAGAGCCTGTAAAATCTCGACAGCCGTTAATAACTGTTGATCCAGCAAAGCAATGACAGCATCACCAATTACACCGGTTTGCAACAGTTCAACCCGCTCCGCGCCATAGGCCAGAGCACCGAGCCAGACTTCAATACCGACACTGGCAAGTTCTTCAACCCCTACCAACAAATAGTTGGCCGCAAGCTTATCCAGCAGCGAAATATCATCTTCAGCGACAAACACCAGAACCGGATGTTGCCCACCATGCTGGCGATAGGTTTTCAATAGCAGTTTTATTTTTTCCAGCTGATCGCCCGCCTGTGGATAGCTATAGCTAATGGCTCCTGACGGACAAGCCGTTGAACACACACCACCACCCTGACAAAGAAACGGATCGACTTCAATTTTTTCACGCAGACTGGTGATAGCTTCTGCCGGACAGGCATCGATACAGCGGGTACAGGCAATATTGCCGGAACGCCCGTGCGCACAAATTGCGGCGTCATAGTTAAAAAAACGCGGTTTTTCAAAGGTACCCACCAACGCCTGAACCTCAAGCAGCACCCGGCTTAAACTCGATTCTTCGGTATCAGTAGCAAAATACCCCAGCGGTGGCATCGGCATCTTCAACAATGGCTCATGACTCATATCGATGACCATATCAACTCGCAACTGCTCGAAATTCGGCTTTCCGGAATCCCCAAGAGCAATAACAAAATTACCCAGATGACCGGATATGGACAACTCACGTCCACCAACCGCAAGCAACGGCACACCCGGTTCATCTACACCACTGATCATGACCACTTGAGCCTGCAAAGGCGCAGACAGGCGAGGAGCAAATTCCGCCGCCTCATCAGACCCAATCACCGCCACCCGTCCACGGGACTGATATTGCAGCAAACTGGTCGGCGTCACTTTGAAATTATTCAGCGCATTCTGCGCAGCCTCTCGGGCAGCCAGATTATTATCGTTCATATATCTTCCCCGGATTTGTTTTCGGTGTTGGTTGCATGCTTATCTAGAGAGGTCTCGACATCTTCAACAGCATCGGCCGGCATTTCGTCGGCATGAGGTTCTTCCGGATGCTCTTCATCAACGGCAACGGTGTCTTGTGGGATTGCTTCCTCCTGCAAGGCCAATTCCTGCTGACGAAGTTTTTCCTGCTCTCGTTCGATCTGAAAACGCATATCGGAAGTGACAATCTCGCCAAGTTTTTCGAAACTGGTGAAATCCTCGTCATAATCATCCAGACCATCGCGTTCGTTAAATACCGCACTGCGAAACAATTGACGTAATGCCAACTGACGCAACTCCTCGGAGACCCCGGAAGACATAAAACCACTGTAATCCGAATCTTCGCTCAGGCTTTCCAGAGGCGGCATATCTGCATCGGTTAATAGCGGCTGTTCAGCGACGTCAAGACTTTCCTCATCTGTGATTGCCGGCGCCTGCAAGGCATCGACATCGACTACCTCATCAGTGACGGGGTCTTCACTTAACTTGCGCCGTGACCAGCGCGACAAAAACCCTTCGCCGTTTTCTTCAGATTGACTCATGATGCTTTTTGCCTGTTGCTGTCTTTCCAGTTATTGCGTTTACGCTTGATTTTCTTTTCCGGGAAGTAATTGGCAATCACATAAGCCTCAGTCCAGACATAGACTTCCGGCGGAATATCAACGGCAAAAATCTCGTCATCGCCTTCAAGGTAGGCATGCGCCTCATCAAAACTCATGCTGACCAGTAATGGTCTAGGGACGGATGCTTCATCAACTTCGGTAATGATGTAGCAGCGCGGCTCCGGCGAGATCATGTTGTGGTAATAACTCTCACACTGATCAACATACAATTTCAGATAAAAACCCGAATATAGATAACGACGGGTCTGACCTTGCTCAAATATCAGTCTGGGCGACTGAGCATTGTCATCATCGCTACGCCCAACCGTGACCCCGACGGCCTGCCAGTATTCGTCTGCCCATTGCGAAACAGAAGGACGCACTTCCATTATTATGCTGACCGGTAACAATGCCGGCAGCGCGTTTTCATCGGTCAATTTACGGACACTCCGTTTTGCCAAAAAAACAAGTCTTCGCAAAGAACATACCAATTGTCACAACGCGGCTTTACGGTTTAAATTCAAGGGCTGGAAAATAATGACAAAATGTCAACTCCGGGAAACTGGTCTAAAATGTCTCAATCAGCCTTTCGCTAATGTGTCATTTCAAACCAGTTATTTAACCGGACACAGGTCGGAAGCCGTCAAATCAGCAGCCAGTCAACGGTATGGAATTTGCTAACTATAAACTCCAAAAAGAATGGATAACCACATGCAACCGCAACCGCCAGCATCGCCACAACAATCTACCAAACTCATTGACCGCTTTGGTCGTCAGGTTACCTATGTAAGACTGTCGGTCACTGACCGCTGCGATCTGCGTTGTGTCTACTGCATGACAGAGAACATGACTTTTGTCCCCCGCAATCAGCTTTTAACCCTCGAAGAGCATGCGCGACTTGGTAAGGCTTTTGTGGATCTGGGCGTTAACAAAATACGCATTACCGGCGGTGAACCGCTGACACGCAGTAATATTTTGCAACTTTTTGAACAGCTTGGCGCATTAGACAACCTCAAACAACTGACTCTGACAACCAATGGCACGCAACTGCCGCGGTTTGCCAAACAACTCAAAGCAGCCGGCCTGACCCGGATTAACATCAGTCTCGACAGTCTCAATGAAGCGCGTTTCAGAAACATCACCCGCAATGGTGATATCCATAAAACCCTGGCCGGTATTGATGCTGCTCTGGACGCCGGTTTCGAAAAAATCAAAATCAACGCCGTGGTGCTAAAAAATCGCAACCATGATGAAGTACTGGACCTGGTGGATTTTGTTCGCGATCGAGGTATGGACATTTCCTTTATTGAAGAAATGCCCTTGGGGATTATTGAAGAACACGATCGTGCCGAAGCTTTTTACTCAAGCGATGAGATTCTGCGCGACCTTTCCAGACAACATCAGATGGTGCCGAGTACCGACAATACAGGCGGCCCCTCACGCTATTATCACTTTACCGACAGCACCAGCCGGGTAGGCTTTATCTCTCCGCATAGCCACAATTTCTGCGATAGCTGTAACCGTGTGCGGGTCACAGCGGAGGGCCGACTGTTACTGTGTCTCGGCCAGGAACATTCGATGGATTTAAGACGTGTATTACGCGCTCACCCGAATGATGATCAGGCCTTGCGTGAAGCGATCATTGAATCCATGCAACTGAAACCCAAAGGCCATGAATTCAATCTACAGGAGCAGCCGGTCATTTTCCGCCACATGAATACGACCGGCGGCTGAACATGCACAAACCCCTGCTCTCGAATGCCGGTCTGGCAGCATCCATTGAAGTAGATGCCTATGATGAGCATGCTCAATTACGACCCGGCCATCTGGCAGCTGAAAGAGCGCTGACCCTTTATCTCAATAAACGCGAAATCGTCACCTTAATGACGTTAGGCACACAACCGGAATTACTGGTCTTAGGCTGGTTGCGCAATCAGCGGCTGATCAGTGACATTCAACAGATCAAGGCCATACAGGTTGACTGGGAAACCGATTCGGTGGCCATCACCACGCATGACAACATCCGCAATCTGGATGAAAAACTCGGCCGCAAAACTGTCACTACCGGCTGTGGACAGGGTACCGTATTTGGCAGCCTGATGGATGACATCGATAAGATTAAACTGCCTCAAAGACGCATCACCCAATCGCAAATCTACGGCCTGCTCGATACACTCAATCAGCATAACGAAATATATCGCCGTGCCGGAGCAGTGCATGGCTGCGCACTTTGTCAGGACACCCGTATGCAGCTGTTTGTCGAAGATGTCGGTCGACATAATGCCGTGGATGCGATAGCCGGCCACATGTGGCTTGAAGACATCAAAGGGGACGACAAGATTTTTTATACCACTGGACGATTAACTTCCGAAATGGTTATCAAGGTTGCCCAGATGGGAATAGCCGTTTTGTTATCGCGCTCAGGTGCCACCCAGATGGGTCTGGATCTGGCCCGAAAAGTTGGCGTGACATTGATTGCACGCGCCAAGGGCAAACACTTTCTGGTCTATAACGGTGTCAACAACCTGCTTTACGACGCGATGCCGGAGCCCCGGCTGAAAAATCAGTAAATACCCAAGGAAACTGTCATGTCTGCTGTTTTGCAATCATTGACCACCTCAAAGATGTTCATGAGCGTTAAGGAAGTCGCTGAATACCTGCATCTGAACGAAAAAAAAATCTATGCACTGGTCAATGAACAAAAGATCCCGGCTACCAAGGTCACCGGCAAATGGATGTTCCCGCGTGAACTGATCGACCGCTGGATGTTGAATTCAACCCATGGCGGGCTGATGACCGACAGGCTGGTCATCGTTGGCAGCGACGACCCTTTGCTTTATCGCATTGTCATGCAATTTACCAAGGACGTTGGTAATCACGCATTAATTACCTACAGCCCCTCCGGCACGCGCCTTGGGCTGGATCTGCTGCAATCGGCCCGCGCCGATATCTGCGGGATTCACTGGGGACCGAAAACTGAAAGCCAAATGCGTCACCCGGCTTTGTTATCACAATTTTCACACCATCGTCATTGGGTTCTTATTCATGCGTTCCGTCGCGAGCAAGGCTTGATGGTTCATCCAGATCTGCTCAAATTCAAAGATAATCCGCGTGAACTGTTTAACCCTCAATATCGCTGGGCCATGCGTCAACAAGGCGCCGGCGCACAGCGTTTTCTGATGGAAATGCTGAGTCAGTATGAACTGAATACAAACAATCTGACTTCCAATATAGAAGCCTTGTCAGAACGTGAAGCCGCTGCCGCAATCGCGATGAAACAGGCGGATGTTGCACCCGGCGCACGCGCGGCAGCACATGAATTCGGACTTGAGTTTATTTCATTTGGCTGGGAATCATTTGACCTGACTCTGCCTAGAGAGATCTGGTTCAGACGACTGTTTCAGGAAATGATTAGCCGCTTACGTTCACAGCCTACTCAGATTATGGCTGAACAATTACAAGGTTATGACCTGAGCAATAGCGGTGAACTGGTCTGGGGTGATGATTAATCCAGCTCCCAGGCTTTGATCTTGCGTTCCAGCGTTTTTCTGGAGATACCCAACTCTCGCGAAGCGGCTGATTTATTACCGCCCTGTCGATTTAAAATGCGCAAAATATGGCGTTTTTCCACCTCTTCGAGCAGGCTGAGCTCATTGTCATTATTGTTGACATCCGTCGACGCCGACTTGGCATTAGGCGAAACTGACAAACAGACACTAGGCGATAGATTCAGCAACAGACAACGCTCAATAACATTTTTCAATTCACGTACATTACCCGGCCAGTCGTAACTGGTCAGATGCTGAATTTCCGCTTCTGCTACCGCCGTCGGCTGCACACCAAGATCGACAGACAAACTTTTACAGAAATACTGCGCCAGCAACGGAATATCTTCGCTGCGCTGTCTCAATGGTGGCATGGAAATGGTGATCACATTCAATCGATAAAACAGATCCCGACGGAATTTCCCCTGCTTGACCATCTGCTGCAAATCACGGTTGGTCGCAGCCACAATACGCACATCAACAGCTATTTCGCGATTGGAACCGACCGGCCGGATACTGCGACTTTCCAATACCCGGAGCAAATGGGCCTGCATCGGCAGCGGCATTTCGCCGATTTCATCCAGAAACAAAGTGCCTTTATCCGCGAAACTGAATAAACCTTCACGCGCCTGTGCCGCACCGGTAAAAGCTCCGCGCACATGACCAAACAGCTCACTCTCCATCAATTCTGCGGACATGCCACCGCAATTAATTGGCACAAAAGCTCCTTTGCGACCACTAAAGTCATGTAAAGCCCGCGCAGCCAATTCCTTGCCTGTACCTGATTCACCTTCAATTAATACTGTCGAAGAAGTCGCCGCTACCCGCTCAATCACTTTGAAGAGATTCCGCATAGGCAGTGATTCGCCGATAATTGCTGAAGCATTAAAAAGATTCTGCACCTGCCTGCGCAAAGCCTTGTTTTCCATGCGACAGCGGCGTCTCTCGACAAAATTTTCAAGCGACGATTGCAATTGCTCGATATCAAAAGGCTTGGCCAGCAAATCCTGCACATCAAGACGCAGCGCCGTCAGCGCCATCTCGATATCGGCATTTTCCGCCAACAGAATCACCCCGAGCAACTCGCCGGCTTGCCTGAGCTCACGAACCCAGTCGAGGGTTGATTGCGCATCAGCAGCAGTATCGGCAATTAACAAATCAAAGTGACATCGGCGCTGTAATTCAATGGCATCGGAGAGGCGCTCACAGCTTTCGACTAATGCAAAATAGCCATACAGACTGCGACTGAGAAAATTACGTACCTGATGATCAGCCTCAATAATCAGTACAGAAGATAGACGTGCAGAACTGTTCGCTGCTGCGACCTGTAAAGAAGCTTCCATGAAATCCCCGGTTGGTATGCTTATAGTTATGTTTTAATCATGGTACATTCTGACACAATTGCAAGAAAACGCGATGAGTCAAAATAAACCAACGATGTCTCAAAAACCCCTCTCACTCATCACAACGACTGGTATTTCAACTGATTTTTTTACATTCTTTTCCGATCAGGCTTATATTCAATCGCTCTTTCGCTTAAACATAAACAAGCCTGATTAGCTTGGCATTTTACTTGCTAAAACTCATATTCTGATCAAACCTATTATCAGGAACTTTAATACATGTTCAACAATGCCAGGCAAAAACTGCTCACTTTTATCGTTACAATCACCTTAAGCTTTGGCGCACATGCCGATAACCTGATCAAACTGGCAACCACAACCAGCACGGAAAACTCCGGACTGCTAAAAGAGATCTTGCCGCGCTTCCATGAGAAGAGCGGCTATAAAGTTCATGTCATTGCCGTCGGTACCGGCAAGGCTCTGCGCATGGGCCGCGATGGTGATGTTGATGTCGTGTTAGTGCATGCACGCTCTGCAGAAGATCAATTTATTGCCGAGGGCCATGGCGATAAGCGCTACGATGTGATGTATAACGACTTTGTCATCGTAGGACCGGCCGACGACCCTGCCGGCATCACCAATGCTGCGAATATCGGGCAGGTCATGAACAAAATTGCCGATAGCAAAAGTTTATTCGTATCCCGCGGGGATGACTCCGGCACCCACAAAAAAGAAAAGCAACTCTGGCAAGCTGCCGGGGTAACCACTTCCGGCGACTGGTACCGTGAAGCCGGCCAGGGCATGGGCAAAGTCCTGCAAATGGCATCCGAACTGGAAGCTTACACCATGGCAGACCGCGGTACCTGGCTGGCTTATGAAAACAAGGTAGCTTCCAAACTGTTATTTGCCGGTGACAAAATCCTGTTTAATCCTTATGGCATTATTGCTATCAATCAAACCAAGTACCCGGATTTGAACCATAAAGGTGCTCAGGCATTCATAGACTGGATTATTTCAGCCGAGGGCCAGCAGCAGATCAGCGACTTCAAAGTCAACGGCAAACAACTTTTCATCCCGGATGCCAAGTAACGCAAGATGGAATCGCTGAGTCACGCAACGGGCGAAGCCTTTCGGCTGTTATTAAGTGGTGATGCCCAGCTATGGGCTATCATTGCGATATCCTTCAAGGTATCGATGACCGCTATGCTGATCGCCACGCCGCCAGCGATTCTCACCGCCTTTATTTTAGCCTATGCCCGCTTTCCCGGTCGCCAGTTTCTGATTTCATTTTTCAGTACCCTGTTATCCGTTCCGGCTGTCGTTGTCGGCCTGACGCTTTACATTATTTTATCCCGGCAGGGGCCGCTCGGGGATTTACGCCTGCTGTTTACCCAGACTGCTATGGTCGTTGGCCAGATAGCTTTATGCTTTCCGATTCTGGTTGCCATGGCACATTCCTCGCTTCAACAAAGTGACCGCCGCGCCTGGGAAACGGCCCGTACCCTTGGCGCCTCACATAGCAAAGCCTTTTTCACCATGCTGCGCGAAGTGAGATTTGGTTTGTTAGCGGCTATATTGGCAGGCTTTGGCCGTATCATTGCTGAAGTCGGTGCCTCAATGATGCTGGGCGGTAATATTCTGGATTACACCCGCAATATTCCGACTGCCATTGCACTGGAAACCAGCAAAGGAGAATTTGCACAAGGCATTGCACTCGGTATAGTGTTGCTTGCCATGAGTTTTATACTCAATGCCTCTCTATTCAAACTACAACATAAGAGACGCCGCTACGCATGACTAAACAATGCGAAATACAATTCAGCCAACTGTATAAAACCTTTGGAAACCGAATTATTCTGCAAAACGCTGAATTACAGCTTTATAAAGGTGTCTGTCTACAGCTTACCGGTAGCAATGGTGCCGGCAAATCCACCTTGCTACGCATCCTTGCAGGTCTGGAAAAACCCGATCAGGCAGTCGTCAGTTGCGCCGGTAAACTGATGCAATGGCGCCATGCGCGCAAGATCCTGCAACAACGCATCATGTATCTGCATCAGCAGCCATACATGTTTGACGGCAGTGTCAGCTTTAATCTGGGCTATGCAATATCAGCTATGAAAAAACAGCAAAGACAGCAAAAAATCCAACAGGCACTTGAATGGGCTGAGCTTGGCAATCTGGCCGAAGCGCATGCCAGCACTTTGTCTGGCGGTGAAAAACAGCGTGTTGCCTTAGCAAGGGCCTGGCTGCATCAACCCAGTTGCATGCTGCTGGATGAGCCAACCGCTAATCTTGATACTGCCTCCCGATATAAGACGCTGCAGCTTTTACACACATTAAAGCAACAAGGTATCTCGCTTATTGTTGCCAGTCATGATGACACCCATTTTTCCGATCTGTTTGATCAGACGCTACAACTGCATGCCGGCAAGCTTGAACAGTTAAAAACCCTCACGGTGATCAACTCCGACAAGGTTATACCGATAACCAGGGTGAGCGCATGAACAGACTGGACAATGTAACTGCCGTGATCCTGGCCGGTGGTAAAGGCCGGCGTTTTGATGGTCTGGACAAGGGACTGATCGAGTTTAACGGCCAAGCTATTATCGGGCATATTTTGCAGCAAATTTCTCCACAGGTCGGCGCGGTGATGATTAATGCCAACCGCAATCTGGAGAGCTATCGTCAATATGGTTACCCGGTTATCGCAGACCAGCTTGAAGATTTTCAGGGGCCACTGGCCGGTTTTGCGATCGGCATGCAAAAAGCCACAACACCTTATATTTTAACCGCCCCCTGTGACGGGCCGTTTATTGCAAAGGATTATGCGTATCGCCTGCTTCAGGCGCTGAATGATCAACAGGCAGAACTGGCTGTCGCCCACGATGGTGAACGTTTGCAACCGGTGCATGCCATGATACGCTGCGATCTGCTTGGCGATCTGATCACTTTTCTGCAAAGCGGTGAACGCAAAATCGACCGCTGGTATGCCATGCACAGCATGGCTGAGGTGGATTTCTCAGACACTCCGGAAGTTTTTCAAAATATCAATTCCGCCAAAGACCACGCGGTTCTGCAAGCCGGACTGATGGAGTCGCAATGATTAAATTCCCGGTCCCCTATCTCGGTATTTGTGCCTACAGCGGCACCGGAAAAACCACCTTATTGACCCGGCTCCTTCCGTTATTACGCAAGGAGGGGTTAAGGATTGGCATGGTCAAACACGCCCATCATCAATTTAATGTCGACCAACCTAACAAAGACAGCTACCGGCTTCGTGAAGCCGGTGCCTGTCAGACACTGATTGCATCCCGCAAATGCAAAGCCTGGATAGAGGAACGCGCTGATCAGGCAAATGAGCCTACTCTGGCAGAAGCACTGGCGGCTCTGCAGCCCGAATCGCTCGACCTGGTATTAATAGAAGGTTTTAAAAAAGAGCAATTTCCAAAAATTGAATTACATAGACCCGGCCTTGGCACCCCTCTTATTTTCCCGAATGACAAAAATGTCATTGCGATTGCCACCGATGATCAATTACCGGTAGCAACAGGTGCTTTACCATTGCTTGATCTTAACGTACCTTCTCAAATCAGTGATTTTATTCTGCACGATTTCCTGAAAAACCATCGACAGAAGATATCGCCTTATAACGATAACAATGAATTTCCGACTTTAATCTGACTGCTATGAACGAATACAAACTGCTTTTCTTCGGCTGGTTAAGTGAACAAACCAACTGCCGCGAAACCACCTGGCAAAGTCAAGCTGACAAGCCTGCCGCGCTACTGGCCGAACTGGTCGAACACTACAACATGGATCAGGACCGTACCCGGCACTTCAATGTTGCGGTCAATGATGAATACGCCGACATGGACACCGCCTTGAATTCCGGTGATCTTGTGGTGTTTATTCCACCGGTTGCCGGAGGTTAAACATGTTCAGTATTAGCGATCAGGACCTTAACCTGCTGGAAGTCAGCGAAGACTCCGGTCGAGCCGGCGCGATGGTGCGCTTCGATGGCATCGTACGTAATCATAATGAAGGCAAACAGGTCGAAGCTCTCGAATATGAATCCTATGAAGCACTGGCTTTGAAAGAAGGCAAAGCCATTGTTGAAGAAGCATTGCAAAAATTTGATGTCTACCAGATCCATGCCGTCCATCGAGTCGGCAAGCTAGCAATTGGCGATCTGGCCGTGATTGTGCGTGCCTGGTCTGCGCATCGCGCTCAGGCTTTTGATGCCTGCCGCTATGTTATCGACGAGATCAAAGGCCGGGTTCCAGTCTGGAAACTTGAGCATTACACCGACGGTTCGCGTGACTGGGTTTTCTGTCCGCATTGTGCTTCCGGGCATCATGAACACGAGCATGTGCATGATCATGCACATGACCATCATCACGACCATTAATTAAAGCTCATGAACCCGCCACATACATCCTGCTGTGATGACCAGATAGAGACTTCTGCGATAACCGTTGCCGAGGCCGTATCACGTATTCTGGAAAACACTCCTGTACTGTCTCAACTTGAAAAACTGTCGATCCGTGACTGTCTTAACCGTGTTCTAGGCAAAGCGATTCTGTCGCCAGTCAATGTTCCGGCAAGCAATAATTCAGCAATGGATGGCATTGCCATGCATGCTAAAGATTTACCTGCAGAAGGCACTCAACAACTGAAAGTCATTGGTACGGCTTTAGCCGGTAAACCTTTTAACGGCACCATCGGCAATCATGAATGCATTCGCATTATGACCGGTGCCGTTATGCCGGTTGATGTTGATACCGTCATCATGCAGGAAAGGGTTGTCAATATTGATGAACAAACCGTGCAGATTGAAGCAGGCAACCGCAAAGCACAAAATGTTCGTTTCGCCGGAGAAGACATTAAAACCGGACAAATCGTTCTGGATGCCGGTAAACTTATCTCACCTGCAGATCTCGGCGTCATTGCATCGCTTGGCATTGCCGAGTGCGCAGTGGTTCGTAAACCGCGTATTGCCTTCTTTTCTACAGGCGATGAACTTAAATCTATTGGCGAAGTTTTACAGCCCGGCGATGTCTATGACAGTAACCGCTATTCATTATTTGGTCTGCTATCGCGCTGCCACGTTGAATTGATCGATATGGGGGTAGTACGTGATGACCCTCAGGCTTTGCGTCAGGCATTACTCGATGCATCAGCCAGTGCCGATCTGGTGATTACCTCAGGAGGCGTATCGGTTGGCGAAGCGGACTACATTAAAGGCATACTGGATGAAATCGGTTCGATGGATTTCTGGAAAATAGCGATGAAACCCGGTCGACCTTTGACTTTCGGAAAAATTAACCAGGCCTTATTTTTTGGCTTGCCCGGCAACCCTGTCGCGGTCATGGTCACCTTTTACCAGTTTGTTTTACCGGCATTAAAAAAACTTGCCGGCAAAACCAGCAAAGCACCCATGCAATTTATCGCAACTAGTCAGTCCGAGATGCTCAAGCGTTCAAATCGCCGTGAATTTCAACGTGCTATTGCGTTTAATGATGCAGCAGGTCAGTTGCAGGTCAAACTGACCGGTAAGCAGGGATCCGGCATTCTGACCTCCATGTCTCAGGCCAACTGTTTTATCATTCTGCCGGAAGACAACAGCGGCGTAAACATCGGAGACCAGGTGATCATAGAGTTTTTTGAAGATTATTTTTAAGCGCTATCCAGTGGCATTGCCTTAACCGGCAAGACAATTACTTAAGTAAATACTTTTCCAATAAATCATACAGAACAGCTATATCAAAAGGCTTGGTCAAATACTCATTGAAACCAGCCTGTTTGCCCCTTTCGATATCTTTTGGCATAGCATTCGCTGTAACCGCAAAAACCGGTATATTTTGCAGATGCGGATGGCTTCTGATGATTTCCAAAACCTGATAACCATTCAGACCTGGCAGGTTGATATCCAAAAGTATCAACCCGGGCTTATGCTCAATCGCATAATCAATACCTAACTCAGGCAGATGTGCGGTATGCAGTTTAATGTATTTGGTTTTAGCCAGTGCCTGAGTCATTAATTTTATATTGGCTGGATTGTCTTCGATATAAAGCACTTCATACAAGTCATTATTGTCATGCTTGTCTTGCATATCGACGACATCGGACTGATTAGCCTGCAGGTTTTCAACATCAGTATTTTGCCTTGCCGGCAACTCGATCCAGAAAATACTGCCTTGTCCCGGTGTACTATCAACCCCGATTTTACCATTCATCATGTCAATGATTTTTCGGGTGATGCTTAAACCGATACCGGTACCCTCGATTTCACCATTTTCGGCACCTAATCTTTCAAATGGTTGAAATAACAACGATAATTTATCCTCGACAATACCCTCGCCGGTATCAATCACTGCAAAACGAATCGTTTCATTGTGATCGCAGGCACTTACCCGCAAGTCCAGTTTGCCACCTGAGCGATTATATTTGATGCCATTCGATAACAGATTGAGTAAACACTGCTTCAAGCGGGTGTAATCAGCCCAGACCTGTAAATCAGTTTCGATATGATAATTAGCTTCTATCATGCGTTTCTGCGCAGAAGGCCTAATCAAAGAAAAACATTCTTTAACCAGGGGTTCCGCTGGAACCGTTTCAATCGATAATTCCAGTTTACCCGCTTCAATTTTCGACAGGTCAAGAATTTCATTAATCAATTTGAGAAGATGCTTACCGGCTTTATTGATCTCCTGCGCATTATCGAGCTCGTCCGCTTCAAGATTGTCACTAATTTCCAGCAACTGGCTAAAGCCGATAATCGCATTTAGCGGTGTCCGTAATTCATGACTCATACTCGATAAAAACTCGGATTTTGCCTGATTGGCGCTCTGTGCTTCACGTCGTTCCGAGATCTCGGTATTAAGCCGGTTAACGGTATTGGTCAGTTCCCTGGTACGTTCATCAACCTTGGATTCGAGGTTGTCTTTTGCCAGAGCAAGTTCAGCGTTGGCTTTATCGAGATTTCGATACTGCTTCTCAATAACTTTATCAGCATAACGAACGATAAAATAAACAATCATGAACAGTGTAAAATAGCCACCGAAAACGTATAGATAATTGATATATAATTCATTTTTTGAGGCTTTCACCAGATCAGTCACATCTGAATACAATTCAAATACAGCAATCACTTTTTTATTGTCTGAATAAATGGGAATGTAGGTCTCAACAATATCCCTGTTGTGCAAATCCCCGGATAAAGTGCGGAAAGTCCCTTTTAGCACCATCAGACTGGTCTTTTCGCCATTTTCAAAAGCATTAATAAGCGGTTGGCTAGGCGGCTTGATCACGCCGATTTCACTTTCATCGGACGAATAGACCGTCATGCCATCTTTGTTGAATAGTTTGACTTTTAAAATCGAATAGGTATCTGAAAGTTTCTTAAGTATCTGATCAACCTGGTGACGATTATCGTTATTTTTCAGGAACTCGACTTCCTGGCTATTTATGTTGATTAAATCAATGATTTGCGGCTTGAGCTGGTTACTCAAAAAGCCTGCCAGAATAAAGTTTTCGCGTTCCCCGACCATCTCAAGATGAGACATATCCCGATTGTAGACGCCATAGCCTAAAATCAAGGTAAAAATCAGGAAAGTCGCGCCCCCGGTGAGCAAAAAATAAGTCTTTAATTTAAAAAGTTTCATCAGCTCTTTCTTAATATTACATGATTGAAAAACATATCAACAACGGCGCCTGCAGGTCTGCTTTTTATTGATACTTACCTAGTAATGCCATAACCGTC
>Ga0181582_10001070_pt1 | contig 20836 bp, 20 predicted proteins | sample 071ome_32_FD_132438 | JGI IMG/M metagenome (GOLD analysis project Ga0181582, IMG submission 132438) | Coastal salt marsh microbial communities from the Groves Creek Marsh, Skidaway Island, Georgia - 071405AT metaG (megahit assembly) | ecosystem: Environmental > Aquatic > Marine > Intertidal...
CCAGGCAAGCTGCCTGCCGCAATCTTCACGGAAGACTATGCCCTGGAGTACGGCTCCGCGACGTTAGCCATGCATCAGGACGCACTCGCGCCGCACGACCGCGTGCTGATTGTCGATGACCTCCTGGCAACCGGCGGGACTGCGGATGCCAGCGTACGACTCGCCCGCCGCGCAGGGGCTCAGGTTGTGGGTTGTTCTTTCGTTGTCGAACTCGACTTCCTCTCCGGACGCGAGGCTCTTGATGTCAAAAAAATCCATTCGCTGGTGCATTTCTGAAAGCCTTAACGCAGCGATCCGAGATACACCTCTGACTGACCGCTGAGTTCCTCGCAGACGCAAGATTATGTGCCTGGTGCTGATAGCCCATCACGCGTGCCGCGGCTACCCCTTGATCGTCGTTGCCAATCGAGACGAGTTTCATGCGCGCGCAACCGCGACCGCGGGTTGGTGGACGGAACATCCGAATGTTTTTGGCGGCCGGGACCTGGATGCCGGCGGCACTTGGCTGGCCGTCGATCGCACCGGACGATTCGCAACTCTGACCAATGTACGCTCGGGAACGCCGACCCGGGCCAGACCCCGATCACGGGGCCTTCTGCTTAACGATTTCCTCACGGGTAGCAACAGTGCGCGACGCTTTCTGGACGTGCTGGCGGCGGAAGCAGACGACTACGCCGGATTCAACATGCTGACACGCGACCAGGAAGCACTCTGCTGGCTCTCGAACCACGGTGCTCCCCAGCAAACCCTGCCCCCTGGAATCTACACCGTAAGTAACGCCCTTCTGGACACGCCGTGGCCGAAGGCAGAACGCCTCAAGCAGCGCTTTCTGCGGGTCATGCAGGAGCCCGGAGATGATCTCGCCGAGAGCCTGCTGAGGATTCTTTGCGACCACCAGCGGCCTGCTGACGACAGCCTCCCTCAAACGGGGATCGGTCTGGTTGCTGAGCGCGCGCTGTCGTCTGTATTTATTTCCGGCGAGCACTACGGCACACGGTGCTCCACCGTGGTGCTTATCGACGATCGCAATCGCCTGCACTTCTACGAAAGAAGCTTCGACCACCGTGCTCGTGTAACTGAAGACGTCCGTGTTGCGTTTGAACTCGCTGAACCCGCCCCTTAGCATGACCCGCTATGGTCATCGACAGTCAGAGCACCCGGGAAGCCGCGCCGGGTATTGCGACGAGCCAGGCCCTGCTGGCGCGCTACCTGGATACCCGACGTCAGAGCCGTACGCTAGTGGCGGACCTGTCGGCAGAAGACGCATGCGTCCAGTCGATGCCCGACGCCAGTCCTGCCAAATGGCACCTGGCGCATGTCACCTGGTTTTTTGAGACCTTCGTGCTCGAGCAGTCAGAGCCGGACTTCAAATCACACCATCCCGCTTTCCGCGAGCTTTACAACTCTTATTACAACGGCATCGGTGCGCAGTTTTCACGGCCTCATCGTGGGCTCATTACGCGCCCTTCGCTGGGCGACGTAACGAATTACCGGGACGCCGTCGACAGCAGGGTCTGCCGTCTGATTGAGGCTGGCGAACCGTCTGTCCTGCAGATGGTCGAGCTGGGTCTGCATCACGAGCAGCAGCACCAGGAACTGCTGCTGATGGACATCAAACACCTCTTCTCCTGCAACCCTCTGGCGCCGGCGTACAGCAACCGGCCGCTGCGCAAAGCAGAAACGCCTGCGCGCACCGGATGGCAATCCATCTGCGGAGGCATTGCGGAGATGGGCGCGTCCGGCGACAGCTTCTGTTTTGACAACGAAACGCCGCGGCACAGACATCTGCTCTACCCCTTTGCGCTGCGCAACACGCTGATCACCAACGGGGAGTACCTCGAGTTCATGCAGGACGGCGGCTACGGCGAGCCACTGCTATGGCTGGCGGACGGCTGGAGTCTGTCTCGGGAAGCCGGATGGACAGCGCCGCTGTACTGGCGCCATGTCGACGGTGAGTGGTTCGAATTTACCCTCCATGGCCTGCAGCCGCTGGATCCAGAGGCACCCGTTTGCCACATCAGTTACTACGAAGCTGACGCCTATGCACAGTGGGCCAGCGCTCGTCTGCCGACCGAGTTCGAATGGGAGGCCGCAGCTTGCAGTCAGGCGCTTCCCGACGAACAGGAATTCGGACTGCACCCGCACGGTGCCGGAGCCGGAAACGGCCCGATACAGGATTTGTTCGGCGCAGTTTGGCAGTGGACCCGCTCAGCCTACCTGCCCTACCCCGGGTTTGAAGCTGCAGCCGGAGCTGTCGGCGAATACAACGGTAAGTTCATGAGCGGACAGCAGACCCTGCGCGGCAGCGCCTGCATTACGCCAGTCGGGCATGCGCGCCTCACCTACAGAAATTTCTTCTACCCGCATCAACGATGGCCGTTCTGCGGCCTGCGTCTCGCGCGCGACGATAGCTAGCTTCTGGCGCCACCTCAGCTGCTCAGACCACCATTGACCTTGAGCGTCTGACCGGTGACGAACGCCGCTTCGTCTGAACACAGGAAAACAGCTGCAGCAGCCACATCCTCTGGTTTGCCGAAGCGTCTGAGCGGCGTCTGATCGACTACCCAGGCGCGATAATCGGCGGGCATGGATTCCCGCGCAAACGCAGTTTCTATCCATCCGGGCGCGACTTCGTTCACTCGGATCAGCGGCGCGAGGGAGCGCGCGAGCGAGCGGGTAAAGCCCGTTACGCCGGCTTTGGTCGCAGCGAACATCTCTGGATTGCGCTCTGCCATGCCAACCAGCGCGAGATCCCATGACATATTCAGGATCACGCCGCCGCTAGCGCGCTGCATCAAGGGTGCCACCGCCCAGGAGCACAACATGGTGCCCCTGAGGTCAACAGCAATTAGCCTTTCCAGTTTCTCGAGATCGCTCTGAGCAGCATTCGCTCCGGTCAGGATGTCTGCTCCGGCGATGTTGGCCCAGACGTCAATGCCGCCAAGCACCGACTCTGCCTCTTTGACCAACCACTCAACTGTGGCCGGCTGCGCGATGTCTGCTGCAATCAGAAAGGCCTCTCCGCCCGCCGATCGGATAGCCGTAGCGACAGCCTCAGCGCGCGCCGCAGCCTGCCCGTAGTGAACGATGACCCGGGCGCCCTCTGCAGCGAACCGTCGGGCGATGGCGCTGCCGATCCCGCTGCTTGCCCCGGTAATCACTGCGCGCTTTCCTTTCAGGCGCATGGTCGAAATCTGCTCGTGTGCATGCTGGGCAAGACTAGCACGCAGACAATCCGTCGAACCTGACCCGCGAGGCCGTCAGGTCCGCCCCGGCCTGAACCGGCGAAGCCGCGCTCACAGCTGGCTGCCAGAGCAATTTTCCAACCCGTCTCACGGCGCATTGTTATGCATATCCTGCTTGCCGCCTCCCACACTCGATCGCATGATCCAGTCCCTTGAGCGTCACCGTCGGACCGCGCACGGTGCCGGAAACGACAGGAAAAACAGAGGAGAGCAGTACATGGGCATGCAGGCAGCGAAAAACGGCGTCGACATCGGCATCATCGTCCACGACATTCAGACCAGTCTCGCGTTCTACGAGGGACAGCTGGGACTGAAAAAAGTCCAGGAGCTACCGCTTTTTTTCGGCACCATGCACCGGCTGTCCTTTGGCGACAGCTTCATCAAGCTGATCGATCCGAAAGAAGTCCCGCCCGCAGCCGCGCCTGGTCTGCACTCCCTTCTGGGATTCCGCTATATCACCTTCCAGGTGAGCAACATCGATGAACTCTGTGCTGACCTCTCCGCGGCCGGTGCGACTTTCACGATGGAAAAGAACGAGTTCATGCCCGGTGTCACCATTGCCATGGTCAATGACCCGGACGGCAACATAGTGGAGTTCGTCCAGCGCGCCTGAGCGGTACTCGTCAGCGCCCCGGCTTCAGCCCGCTGCTGTTTGCGGATCGATGAACCGTGGATCGCGCCGTTCCAGAGCCGCTTTAACGGCCTCGACCTGATTCGGTGCGCCAATCAGCGGCAGCTGTAACGCTTCCTCGAGACGCAGCCCGTGCTCCGCCGAGGCCCGCCATGATTCGTTATACAGGCGCTTCACGGCACGCACGGCATCGGGGGAGCGCTGAGCTATTTCCCGCGCCAGTGTGAGCGCGCGCTCCAACGGCTCCGCATCCAGGCAAGTCACCAGACCGAGGCGGGCCGCTTCTTCGCCACCGAACACCCGCGCCGTCAACGTCAGCTCAAGTGCCTTATCACGCGGCAGGAGTTCAGGCAGCGTCTGCGTAATGCTCATGTCGGGCACCAGACCGTAGCGCGTCTCCATGATGGAGAAGCGTGCGTCGGGTGCGGCGACTCTGATATCACTGCCGAGCGCTATCTGAAATCCGCCTCCGACAGCAGTGCCGTGCAACGCGGCGATAACAGGGACCGGCAGCGTTTTCCAGCCATACGCTACGCGCTGTGCAACATTGTCGGGCCCAGAATCACGCCGCAGCAAGGTCTGCATCGCGCCGCCAGGAGACCCACCCGCCATCCCGGCAAAAAGTCCCGTATCCAGTCCCGCGCAAAAACTCGGTCCGTTGCCTGACAGTACAACCACGCGGGCCGCAGGCAATGAGCGAAGCCGGTCAATCATCGCGACGATGGCTTCGAACATCTCCACCGACAGCGCATTGTGTTTATCCGCGCGGTTCAGGCGAACGTCGGCGACGCCGTCGCTGACCTCCAGAGTCACTAAATCACTCATTCTCTGTCACTCTTTTCGTCCCAGTTTCCAACACAACAGATCAACCCGATCGTTACCGAAAAACATCTCCTCGCCGTCGACGAAAAACGTGGGTGAGCCGAATCCGCCGCGCGCGATGAGCTCATCTGTGCTCTGCCGCAGGCGTTCTTTAATCTCAGCCGAGGCAAGCGCGGCAAAGAATTCCTCACGCGCAAGACCGCAGCTCTCGGCTATCTGCGCCAGGATCTCATCCTGAGAAATATCCTGAAGCTGCCCCCAATAGCGCTCAAACACGGCGCGTGCGTAGGGCACGAGGAGTCCTTGGTCGAGCGCAAAAAACGCGCCGCGCATCGCTTTGACGCTGTTCACCGGAAATACGTCGGGCCAACCGATTTCTATCCCGACATACCGTGCCCAGTCCTGCAGGTCCTTACGGAAATACGCCGCCTTGCAGGGCACCGGGTTCTCACGCGCGGCATACACGCTTGAATTCACCGTATTAAACACGCCGCCTACAAGGATGGGTTTCCATTCGATCACCGCATCCAACGGCGCGACCTGACGCTGCAGGTATTCGAATGCGAGGTAGGTCCATGGACTGGAACAATCAAAAAAACATTCGATGCGGTGGGTCATCTGGCAGCTCCCTCAAAGCCGGCGGGCACGTTATCACGATTGCCCTGTCACCCGGCTCGCAGGGTTCACCTTTCCAGGATCAGGCGACCGACAACCGTCCGCGCGGCGATACGATCGAACGCCTCGGGCAAGTTTTCGAAAGGAAGCCTTGCGCAGACATGTGGTCGCACGCGGCCAGTCAGCATCAAATCGCGCAATGCCCGGTCTACCTCTGCCCCGCCCTCGGGATTCAGCCGCCCGTATTCTCCGGCGCGCACCCCGATGATGGACAGCTGCTTGATCAGGGCCATATTCACTTTCAGTTCGGGGATCCGACCGCCCGCGAATCCAATCAGCAGAACACGTGCAAAAGGCGCGACACACCGGAGAGATTCGTCAAACACGTCTCCGCCGACAGGATCAAAGACCACGTCGACCCCTCGCCCGCCGGTCAGCGACTTGACCTCCTCACGGAAACCGCCGCGCGTGAGGTCAATGACTTCCGCGACGCCGAGCTCATGCAGCGCGTTCACTTTGGCCGCACCGGACGCGGTCGCGATGACCCGTGCGCCCAGATTGGCGCCGAGCTGGGCCGCGGCCAGTCCGACACCGCCGCTGGCACCGTGTACCAGCAGCGTCTCGTTCGGCTGCAGATGCCCGCGGGTGACCAATCCCACATGTGCGGTTTTAAACGCAACCGTAAACGCAGCGCCCAGCCCCCAGTCGTACTCCGTGGGTAAAGCCTGGCAAGCGGACGCGTCCGCAACAACATACTCGGCTGCCGCGCCGAACCGCACCGAACCCAGAACGGCGTCGCCGACAGCAAAGCTGTTCGCTTCAGCGCCGAGCGCAACGACTTCGCCAGCGAACTCAGCGCAGGGTGTGAACGGGAGCGCCGGCTTCAGTTGATACAGGCCCTGCACCATCAACATATCGGGGAAACCCGGCGCCAGTGCCCTGACTCTGACCAGCACCTGACCGGGGCCCGGCAGGGGCTGTGGCACCGATTCGAGCTTGAGATCGTGATAATCTCCGAACACATGACAGCGCCAGGCGCGATGCATATTTTCTTTCATCGTGCAGCCGATTTCCTTAATTTCCCCCCATGATATGCCGCCCATGAGGTCCGCCTGATATGAGTATTGATTTAGAGCCAGCCACGAACCTCGGCGCCACGCTCAAACAACGCGAGCACACCATTGCGGTCGCTGAGTCCTCAACGGGAGGGCTGATCAGCGCGGCGCTTCTGGCCGTCCCGGGGGCATCCGCCTACTTTCTCGGCAGCACGGTCATTTACACTCTGGCCGCTCGTGAATCGCTGCTCGGCATCTCTGCACTGGAACTCAGACAGCAACGTCCTCTGACCGAAGAGTATGTAGCCCTGTGTGCAGACACCATCCGGTCGCGCATGAAAGCGACCTGGGGTCTGGCCGAGCTCGGCGCGACAGGTCCCGCAGGGACACCCTACGGACACGGACCGGGGATCTGCGTGCTCGCGGTCAGTGGGCCGGTCAAGCTCACCCGGCTGCTCGAGACTGGGCACGGCGACCGCGAGCAGAACATGCTGACTTTTGCCCATGCAGCGCTGGATCTGCTCAGCGAAGCCCTCAGCCAGACCGATTGAGTCTGAAAGTCCGTACAGCTCGTGAAAGCCGACTTCTGGCTGCAGCGCTGGCGCGAAAACCAGATCGGTTTCCACGAATCTGCGACCCACCCTCTGCTGGCCAGACACTGGCCGGTGCTGCACTCGCCCACCCCGCAGCGTGCGTTTGTTCCGTTGTGTGGGAAGTCACTGGATATGGTCTGGCTGAGTCAGCGTGGACTGGACGTGATCGGATGCGAGCTGTCGCCCATCGCAGTCAAGGATTTCTTCGCCGCCGCCGGCATAGAAGCAAGCCGGAGCCAGGTTGGCACACTGCCGGCGGTCGAAGGCGGGGGGTATCAGCTCTTCGAGGGAGATTTTTTCGCGCTGACCCGAGCGGAAGTCGACCCATTCGATGCGGTCTACGACCGCGCCGCTTTGATCGCGCTACCGCCGGACATGCGCCAGCGTTACGCGGAACACCTTACTCACCTGGCTGACGCAGGCACCCGCATGCTGCTGATCGGCGTTGAGTACCCTGAACACGCCGTCAACCCGCCGCCGTTTGCGGTCACCGGCGCGGAGATAGAGTCGCTGTACGCCGACCACTGGCGTATTGAAACGCTCGAAACAGCGGCGGCGGACGTGAAGGGAACTCAGGGTGAAGAAACGGCTTACCTGCTGACAAGGACAGCTGACCATGCACGAAGATGAACCGCAGAATGCAGTGCAGCGCGGCGGCTTTGACCCGCACACCGTGTTCGAACGGATCCTGGCAGGGGAACTCCCTGCGAGTTTCGTCTACCGCGATGAACTCGTCGCGGCCTTCATGGACATTCAGCCCATCACTCCGGGACACACGCTGGTCGTGCCGCTGGCGAAGGCTGCCACGCTGGCTGAACTTCCGCCCTCCACCGGCGCACGCATGTTCGAGGTCGGTCAAAAGATTGCAGCCGCTCTGCGAGCCGGCGAGTTCGACTGCGACGGGGTCAACCTGTTTCTCGCTGACGGGGTTGCGGCAGGCCAGACGGTTTTCCATCTCCATCTGCATGTCTTCGCGCGCTACGCCGATGACGGTTTCCGCTGGAAGCTGCCGGAGCGCTACTACAGCCCCCCGCCGCGGGACATCATCGAGCAGTCTGCCGTCTGCCTGCGGCAGGCGCTGGGCGACGCTTTTGCTGGGTAGTCGCAGAGAACCTGGTGTTTCTCCTGCGAAGGCAACGTACACAGCACGCTGCGGACTGTCGTGAAGAGCAGGCTTGAATGAGCGACCAGCCCACCGCACCGCTGGCGCCATACACGGTATTCGACCTCACCATCGCGCGCGCCGGCCCTTCTGCAGTGCGCCTTCTGGCGGATTGGGGCGCGCGGGTAATCCGCATCGAGCCCCCTGCTGCTCGTGTCACCACGGACAGCTCCATCACCGGTCGCCGGGACGGCCCGGACGACCAGAACCTGCATCGCAATAAGCGCAGCCTGACGCTCGATCTGAAACATCTCGACGGGCGAGAACTTTTTTACCGACTCCTGCCGCAGGTCGACATCGTGGTCGAAAATTTCCGAGCGGCGGTCAAAACACGGCTTGGCGTCGACTACCAGACGCTCGAACGCCATAACCCGCGGGTCATCCTGGCGAGCATCTCAGGCTTCGGCCAGACCGGCCCCTACCGCGAGCGCGCCGGAGTCGATCAAATCATCCAGGGAATGTCCGGTCTGATGTCAGTGACGGGGCATCCCGGCGGCGGCCCTCTGCGGGCTGGGATAGCCGTCAGCGACACTACCGCCGGTATGTTTCTCGGTCAGGGAATCCTGCTTGCACTGCTGCAGCGCGCACAGACCGGTCGGGGACAATGGGTGCACACCTCGCTGCTCGAGGCGATGCTGGCAAAGCTCGATTTCCAGGGTGCGCGCTACACCATGGCTGGTGAAGTGCCTGCCCAGCAGGGCAATGATCATCCCGTGCTGGTGCCGATGGGGACTTTCGAGGCGCGCGACGGCCTGGTGAACATCGCTGCCTCCACCACGCGCATGTTTACCGATCTGTGTCATGCGCTTGAGGCCGCGTCCCTGTTGGATGATCCGCGCTTTGCCAATGCTGCGGACCGTGTGGCTCATAAGACCGAGCTCAAAGCCGCGTTGAACACAGTGACCCGGGGTTGGTCAGTCGACGAACTGGTGACCCGGCTCGCACCGGTCGGCGTGCCCTGCGGTCCTGTTTATGACATCGGCCAGGCCTTCGAGGACGACCAGGTGCGACACCTCGGGATGACTCGCCCTGCGCCTCACCCGACGCTCGGGGATATCAATCTGATCCGCTCCCCGATCAACCTGTCCGCATGCCCGCACCCGGAACGGTTTCATCATGCAGGGCCTGCTGCCGGTGAGCACGCGCGCGAGGTCCTGCTGGAGCTCGGCGTGAGCGCGGAGGAGATCGACGAGCTGGCGCGGAAGGGTGTTATCTGAGCCTCAGACCGCGCCCCAGGACAGACTGTCACGCAGCATCTGATGCCGGGCGTCGCAGCCCGCGCTCGACCATGCGGGGCAGAATCTCCTCGCCCAGCTGGGCCAGGCCCTCGTCATAGTCCGGCCAGGACAGACTGGTTCCGGCCAGACCACGCTCGTGCATGGCCGCGAAAAACGCCACCACCTCGTCAGGCGTGCCGATCACCGGAAAGCCGGAGTAACCCGCCATCATGTTGCGCAGATAGGCCTCCCGGAGAGCGGCATCCGGAAGCTGACTTTCCGACTCAACAGTGAAGGTATCGAGCAGATTCCCGGCGGCCTCACGGTCCCCGAGCTGGTCAACGATGTAGCGATAGTAATCTTCAGCTTCCGCATGGCTCGGGCGACAGAAAACAGCTGCATTTCCCCATACCGCGACATCACGCCCAAACTGACTGCGGGCCAGCCCCCGTATATCGGCGGCGGTCTCGCCCGCGGCCTCGAGATCCGGTGCCAGGATAAAACTCATATCAGCATACTCCGCTGCAAAGCGACGCCCGGCGGCGCTGACCCCGGCGCTCATGATGGGTGGGCGGGGACGCTGCAGCGGCTTGGGCTCGGCATAGACCCGCTCGGCATTGAAATACTCGCCTTCCACCGAGAACTCACCGTCTTCTGACCACAGGCGACACAGGAACTGCACCCACTCCCGAGCAAGCTCATAGCGTGCCGCATGCGGCAACTGCGTCTGGCCGAACATCTGGACTTCGTCCCGGTTCCAGCCGGCCACGATATTGAGCCCGAAGCGCCCGCCGGAAATGTGGTCAACCGTCACGCCCTGCTTGGCCGCAAGCACCGGGTGCATGGCGGGCACCGCCGTGGTGGCAAAGACATGCAGTCGCTGTGTCGCCTGAGCAAGGCCAGCAGCCCAGGTATAGGTCTCGAAACTGCGATGGTTAAAAGAACTCGGCCCGCCGAAACCTTTCCAGCGGCAGACCGGTATGAAGGCTTCCACGCCGAGTTCATCGGCGAACTGCGCCAGACGCACTGATTCAGACCAGTCGACGGCGATGCCCCCTGCTGCGGTCGAAATTGTGCAGCCATGACTGACGTTGCAGCCGAACACGGCCAGCTTGAATGGGTTGCTCACCGGCAGCATCAGCGATTGCCGGCACTCATCGTCCGCGGAACACAGGCTCGGTTTTGTCGACGAATGCCTGCACCGCGTGCCGATGGTCTTCGGTCTGTCCGCAGTGCACGTGATGCGTGGCTTCCAGATCCATACATTCGCCCAACTCGCCCCCCGCGGCCGCGCGATTGATATTTTCTTTCATATAGCGGTAGGCAACCGCGGGGCCGTCGGCCAGACGGCGAGCAATCGAGCGCGCCTTCTCTGACAGCTCGGCGCTCGGGACTACCCAGTTTGCGAGCCCGAGCTGGAGGGCTTCCGCGGCTGAGACCCGCTCCGAAAGCAGATAAAGCTCGCGTGTTTTCGCCGGACCAAGCAGCTGCGTCATGAAATAACTGCCCCCGTAATCACCGGAGAAACCTACCCGCGCGAAAGCCGTCGTCATGATGGCCGAACTCGCCATCACGCGCAGGTCGCAGGCCAGCGCCAACCCCAGCCCGGCGCCTGCGGCTGCGCCCGGAAGGACCGCCAGCGTCGGTTTTGGCATCACGTGCAGGCGCCCGGCCGTTGCGCGCTGGTTAAGGCGTTGCCGGTGAATAACCGCGTCGATTGCCGGCGTCGCTTCGGTCCCGCCAGCCGCCATGCCTTTCACATCTCCACCGGCGCAGAAGGCACCGCCGGCTCCAGTCAGCACCACGCAGCGCACCGTGTCGTCCTGCTCTGCCTTCGCTAGCTCATCCGCCATCGCATCGAGCATCGCGCGAGAAAGCGCATTGCGTGCCTGCGGCCGGTTCATGGTCAAGGTCAGAATCCCGTTTTCGATTTCGGCGAGGAGATCGTCCGTTCCGGTGTCGCGTCGCGTCATGGTGTTTAACCCCTGCTGATAAACTATCGATCCGCCACACGTCTTCAGGCGTAAGGGCAGACAACAACCTCATAAGAACAGCGGAATTACAGCATGGAAATCGGATTGCAGTTCATCTTTCAGAACACGCACGACGGCCTGTCTGACGCCGAAATGATGCGCAGCGAAACAGACATTGCGCTGCTGGCTGAAGAGGTCGGCATGGACTTCCTCCTTTTGCCGGAGCATCACTTCGACCCCAATTACTCGATGATGCCGGACAACACCCAATGGCTTGCCTACCTCGCCGGTAAAACCCAGCGCATCAAGCTCGGCACCGGCGCGATCATCCTGCCCTGGCATGAAAACCCTACCCGCGTAGCGGAGAAGATAGCGCTGCTGCAGATCCTGCTTGGCGATCGCTTCATGCTCGGCTTCGGGCGCGGCCTCGCACGGGAGGAATATCGTGCGTTCGGCGTGGACATGGGGACGTCCCGGGAGCGCTTTGATCAGGCTGCAGAGATCATTCTCGAGATTCTTGAGACCGGGGTCGCCGAGTACGAAACGCCCCACTTCAAACAATCCCGTACGACGGTGACGCCGAAGCCGGTGCACGGCTACCGCGACCGCGAATTTCTCTCGGTCGCGATGACACCTGAATCTGGCATGGCGGCGGCCGACATCGGCGGCACGATGATGTCCTTCGTCCAGCTACCCTGGGAGCAGCACAACGCCGCGGTGGAAGCCTGGCGGGAACGCTTCACCGAGCGCCACCCGGACAAACACCCGGGTGCGCCCGTGTTTTCCGACTTTACCTATTGCCACGAAGACCCGGCGGTCGCTGAGAAGGTGGCACGGCAATATCTCTCCAAGTATTACCTCAGCGTTATCCGTCACTACGATTTTGACGGCAAGCACTGGGGCGAAACCCAGGGCTATCAGGCCTACCAGGCGGGTGCCGACATGATCAGCGAGGTCGGGCTGGAGGCGGCCTGCGAAGGTTTTGTGCAGAACCAGGCCTGGGGAACGCCCGACCAGATTATCGAGAAGTGGACGAAGCGCGCGGAGATGACCGGTGAAGTGCGCCCGGCCATGGCTGTGTCCTATGCCGGCATGCCGTTCGACCTGGTCAGCAATAGCCTGAGACTGATCGGGGAGAAAGTCGTACCCGCCCTGCACGCGTTGTAGTTCAGCGCCCTTCGAAACGCGGTTCGCGCCGCTCGGCAGCGGCGCGGATCCCCTCCGACCAGTCCCATGTGTCGCGAAGCCTGTGCTGCTGGGCGAGGTCAGCTACGTTCTGCTCCTCAATCCGCTCAGCGAGAGCGGTCCGCGTCAGGCGACGGGTCGCATCAACCGCGAGCGGTGCGTTAGTCGCAATCTCCCTCGCCAGGGCGACGCTCTCAGCGAGCACGTTCTCGCGCGCCACCAGCTGGTCGGCCAGACCCCATGCGAATGCTTCCTCTCCCCGGATACGCCGCGCGGTAAGGAACATCAGATGCGCGCGCTGTGCGCCGATGACCGCCGGCAGCGTGACCGGCAGACCAAAGCCCGGGTTGAAGCCCAGCCGGGTGAAGTTTGCACTGAAGCGACCCTCGGGGCAGGTCACGCGGAAATCCGCGGAGACCGCCAACCCCAGACCTCCACCGACAGCTGCGCCCTGCACCGCGGCAATCACGGGCGTGCAGGCGCGGAAGATCCGCATCACCTGGACAAAAAAATGATCCAGGGACAGCGGCACCGGATTCGCCCCGGACGACTCCACGCTCTCAGCCGGTGAATAATCAGCGCCCGCACAGAAGTTCTTGCCCTGCGCGCTGAGCACGATGGCCCGACACGAGGGCTCCTGGTCAAAACGCTCATAAGCGTCCGCCACAGCCTCAATCATTGCGTTGTCGATGAAGTTGTGCGGCGGCCGCGCGAGCTCAACAAAACCGAGCGGCGGTTCCAGACGGAGGACCAGCCCCGGCCCCGGACTAGCCACCACCGGATCCCTCGCCTGAGAAGGCGCTCGCCTGGCTGCCCGGCGGCGGGGCCATCGGAGGCTGCGCTGCCCCCATTCTTTCTTTATATATTTTTTCTAAATAAATCATAATTTTATGATTTTTTTACTTTTTATTAGAGATTTTTAGAAATTACCTTAATGCAGGCTGTGGCCTGCATTAACAGCATTCAGCCGTCCCTGTCTGGAACAAATACAGGGACGGCACGCTCGTCACGCTGCTCGAAACGCAGCTTGACCCGGTCTCCCACCGCTATGCTGTCGAAGTCATGGTCGACCAGATTCGTGAGCAGCGTCGGGCCCTCGTCCAGGGTCACGAACGCGATGGCGTAGGGCGGGTCCGCCCGCCTTTCCACGCTCCACGAGTACACCGTGCCGCCACCTTCCGCTTCTTTCCATCCGGTATCGGCGCTCATACAAAAGGGGCAGATCGGCCGCGGATAGTAATAAACGCGCCCACAACCACGACAATCGCTGAGCAGAAGTTTTCCGTTTGCCGCCGCCTCCCAGTAGGGCTCCATAGCCCGGTCTGCGCTGAACGCTGCATTGCTCTGTGCATTCATGCCACTCGCTCCATAATGACAGTGGCACTTCCGTGCCGTGTACCGAGAAAACCGCCTGTGCCGTGCGCCAACGCGAGGTCGCAGTTAGCGACCTGCACGGCGGGGTGGGCCTCGCCGCGGAGCTGTCGTACCGCCTCCAGAATCTTGGTCATACCGCCCCGGTTACCCGGATGATTGCTGCATAAACCACCACCATCAGTGTTGAACGGCAGCCGGCCGACGCCGGAGATGAGGTTCCCATCGGCAACGAATGCGCCGCCCGCGCCCTTCTCGCAGAAACCTATGTCCTCGATCTGCATCAGCACGGTGATCGTGAAGCTGTCGTAAAGCGAGGCGTATTTAATATCTGAACGCGCGACCCCGGCTTCCTCGAACGCCTTGGCGGCCGACCAGACGCCGGCCGAGTACGTCAGGTCCACTTCGCCACCGCGCAGGTGTTTCACGGCCTCGCCAGCGCCCAGCACCCGCACTGCGGGGCGTGAGAGCTGTCGCGCAATTTCTGGCGCAACCACAACCAGGGCACCACCGCCGTCAGATATCACGCAGCAATCCAGCCGGTGCAGCGGATCGGCCACCACCGGTGAATTAACCACATCTTCGACGGTCACCACATCGCGCAGCATGGCGTGCGGATTGTGCTGCGCGTGCTGCGACGCAGCGACCTTGATCCAGGCCAGCTGTTCGGAGGTGGTACCAAATTCATGCATGTGACGACGCGCGCACATCGCATAGATGTTAAGCACGGTGGGTCGATACGGTAGCTCGAACGGCGCGTCCGGCGGCAACATTGCCATTGGCGGCTTACCCGGCTGCGCCCCGCCGCTGCGCGGTTTCCCAGCCAGCGTAATCAGCGCAACTTTGCATTTCCCAGCCGCGATCGCCTGAGCCGCATGATTGATATGGGCGATATAGGAAGAGCCCCCGGTTTCGGTGTTATCGACGTGCCGGGCATCAAGGCCGAGATAATCCGCCATTGCCAGCGCACCCAGTCCCGGGGCGTCGCCAGCGCAGAAATAAGCATCCACATCCCGGATGCTGAGTCCCGCATCCTCCAGCGCGCCTTTGGCTACTTCCGCATGGAGCTGGGCGATGGGGATCCCTTCGGCTTTTCGCGTGGGATGCTCGTAGATCCCCGCGACAAATGCTTTTCCCTTGATAGTCATTCAGTGGTTTCCTTGCTTAAACCTGAAAGATCATGCCATGGCCTGACGAGCGAGGCGCCGCTGGTAGAGGTTGTTCCCGATCAGAGCCACGACGACACAACCCGCGCCGACGAGTTCGATGGCCTCAAAGCGGTAGCCTTGAAAAGCCCGATAGCTGAACGCGACCACGGGCATGAAATTGATAAACAGGGTCGCGTTGAGCCCACCTATCCGCTGCACGCCATAATTCCACGCCAGCATGGCCAGCAGCACACCGACCACCGTGAGATAGGCCAGCTCCCAGCCAATAGAGGCGATGGCAGCGGACTCAGGCATCGAGAGGTATCCGGTCAGCACTAGCGTCTCCGTCACAGCGGTGGCTGCCACCGCCCCCGGCAGCATGGTCAGGACGGTAATCCGCCAGGTTGACCAGCCCGCGAGTCGTGCGAGTCCCATGGTGTACACGATCCAGCAGATAGCGCCGAGCAGAACCAGTCCGTCGCCCATGAGCTCAGCGGGAGATTCCTGCAGCACCGGGCGCCCCTTGGTCACGACCAGGACGACCCCGGCAAAGGCCAGCAGCATGCAGCCCAGCGAGAACATCGCAGGACGAATCCCGCGGAGGACCCACAAGGCCAGAGAGGCCAGTAGCGGCTGCACGCTGACGATGACCACCGCGTGCTCAGCGCGTGACAAGGACATCCCCACAAAGGTCAACATCGGCGAGCCGCAGATCCCGATCACGCCGATCAGCGCGGCCATACCGCCATGGCCACGATAGCTGAGCGAGCGCCAGCCTTCTCGCCAGACCAGCGCCGGAATCATCAGCAGCACGGCGACCAGGTAGCGGAATGAGGTAATGTGGAATGGATCGACGGCGACGAAGGCGTCTTTCGCCAGAGGCAGCTGAATACCCCAGGTCAGGGCGGCGGCCATGGCGGCAGCCAGCCCGGTGCCGAAACCTGCTTTCACAGCGCGCCGCGGGGCGCCAGGGTCCCGTGATGGTTGTGGTGATCGTGCGAACCTCGCGCGCGCGTCAGTAGAAAAACGATGACGCCGAGATTGACGAAGTTCCAGCCGATGCCATGCACAAAGGCAACCGTGTAAGACCCGGTGGCATCGAATATCACGCCGGAAATCCACCCGCCCAGCGCCATACCGACCAGGGTTGAAAGAATAATGACGCTCAACCGACTGCCCGCCTCGGCTTCCGGAAAGTACTCCCGCACGATGAGCGCGTAGCACGGCACGATGCCGCCCTGAAAAAGACCGAACAGTGCCGCAACGATATACAGGGAGGCGAGGTTGTCCGCTGGTAGAAACAGGGCCAGCGCCAGCGCCTGCAGGGCCGAGCTGATCAGGATCGTGCGCAGCCCGCCGAGGCGATCTGAAATGAATCCGAAGCTCAGGCGGGACAGGATCCCGCACCCCAGCATGAGGGACAGCATCTCCGCTCCCCGTGCGGCGCCGTAACCCCGGTCGCCGCACAGAGAAACCATGTGGACCTGGGGCATCGCCATCGCCATGCAGCACCCCAGACCGGCCACGCATAAGAGGCTCAGCAGCTGCTTCGAGGTGAGGCCCAGGGTCGCCGGCGAGCCAACGCTGCCGCCTGTCCCGGCCAGCGCCATCGTCCCGCTCGGCGTGCGCAGCAGCATGAGCACTAGCGGCAGCATGATGGCGCCGCTGACCAAGCCGATGAAGGTATAGGTATCGCGCCAGCCGAAGGCCGCGATCCTTTCGACCATGATCGGCGGCCATATCGCACCCGAGACGTAATTACCGCTCGCACAGATCGCGACAGCCAGCCCCCGCCTGCGCGTGAACCATTTCGAAACATCCGCGATCAGGGGTGCGAACACAGTGGCACAGCCGAAACAGCCGATCTGGGCATGGGCGAGATAGAACAGCAGTCGGCTTTCGCACCAGGCGGCCTGCAGATAAGACAGCACCAGCGCCACGGCACCGAACGCCAGCGGACGCACGATGCCGTAGCGGTCGACCAGCCGGCCCATCAGTAACCCGCCGATGCCGAAGCCGGCCATCACCATGGTGTAAGGCACGGACGCCTCTGCGCGCGAAATCCCGAAATCACTTTGGAATGCAGGCAGCGCCACCACGACCGCGAACATCCCCGCAGCGCCGACGGTCGTCAGCGCAAGACAGGCGAGCAGCCGCCACCATGCGTAAGCCGACTCAACGGCAGCTGTTTTCACAATTCAGGGTTCCGTGGCGCATTGGCGCGAAAGCGGCGCACCATACGCGATCAAGGGGCACTTTCAAGGTTCAGTGCACGAAAACGTCCGAAATCCCCGTAGCGCTGCAGAAGAGCCGGCATCACCAGTAGATTCAGCAGGGTGGAAGAAATCAGACCACCAACGATGATTGCCGCCATCGGCCCCATGATTTCGCGCCCGGGATTGTCGCTGTCGATCGTGAGCGGCAGCATGGCCAGAGCGGTGACCAGGGCGGTCATGAGAATCGCCGGCAGGCGCTCCCGCGCGCCGCGCAGCAGGGTTTCCATAGTCCACGGCGAACCCTCAACGCGCACGAGGTGGTCATAGTGGGACACCAGCATGATGCTGTTGCGTACCGTGATGCCGAACAGGGTGACGAAGCCCACCACCGAGCCCACGGACACGATGCCCCCGCTCAGCATGACCGCCACCACGCCTCCGACCAGGGAAAACGGCAGGTTGAACAGGATCAGCAGCAGATAGCGCAAGCGTCCGACCGCCATGTACACGAGCAGCAGCACGCCGAGCCCGGCAATCGCGGCATGGGTCAGCAGCGTTGCGCGCGCCTGCGCCTGCTCAACCGCAGCCCCGGTGAACTCCGGATGCATGCCCGCCGGAAATTCGACCTCGGAAAGTACACGTCCACGCAGTTCATGCATGAAGCCCTGCAGGTCGCGCCCCGAGACCTCTGCGGTGACAACCTGCAGGCGCAACCCGTTTCGATGGAGGATGTTGTAGCGGCCAGTGCTCTGCACGACCTTGGCAATGTCCCCGACGCGAATCGGTCCGGATGTGCCGACAGAGACCACAAGTTCGGCTAGATCGTCGAGGCGCGCACGGGTCGCGCCCGGCAGCAGCGTCACTACCGGCAAAACACGATTGCCGGCATAAAAACGATTCACCGCATAGCCGGCATAAGCGGCCTGTATCGCATTCAGGGCCGTAGCTGGGGCGACACCATGGCGTGCCAGCCTTTCGGGATCCAACTCGACACGCACCGTCGGTGTCGCATGAGAGGCACGCAGGCGGACGTTGCGCGCACCGGGGAGCGTTTCGACCAGAGCAGCGATTTCAACACCCTTCCGGTCAAGCGCTTCAAGGTCGGTGCCGAACAGGTTGACTACGACCGGCGCCGTATAGCCGGAGATCGTTTCGTCGATGCGCTCGGTGAGGAACGTGTTGGCTTCAAAACTCAGGCCCGGCTGGCTGGCGAGCACGCGCCGCAGTTCCCGCAGCACGGTCTGCTGTTCGGTGCCGCTCATCGACTCCAGCGCTACCTCGTATTCGCTGTAATGACTGCCGTATGTATCCGCGCCCCGCTCGGCTCGCCCGGCCCACTGCGACACCGAACGCACGCCGTCAATGTGAAGAAAAGCGCGGGTCAGCGCTGTCCCCAGGTTGATCGACTGATCCAGCGAGGTCCCCGGCAGGGTCGTTGTGTGAACGATAAAGTGACCTTCGCGCAGGTCGGGCAGGAAACGCGCGCCAAACCCGGGCAGGACCGCCGCAACAAAACCTGCGCTCAATACGCTGATGGCCAGCGCGAGTCGGGAATGCCGCGCCAGATAAGCAACAAGGCGGGAATATCCGGGATTGATCAATCGAAACAGCGGGGCGTCATCGGTGGACATCCGCTGTCTTCCGAGGAGACTCACGCACAGCGCGGGTGTCACCGTGACCGCGACGACCAGAGATGCGAGCACCGCGAGAATGTAGGCCAGCCCGAGCGGCGCGAACAATCGCCCGCTGACGCCGCCCAGCGTCAGCAACGGCACGAACACCAGAGCGACAATGAACGTGGCAAAGACGACCGAACCGCGCACTTCCAGCGAGGCGTCCAGCGCCACTGTTTCGAAGCTGGCATCCGCGGGCGCCTGCCGCAGACGACGGAAAATATTCTCTGTATCGATAATCGCATCGTCGACGACTTCGCCCAGCGCGATGGCAAGACCACCGATCACAAGCACATTCAGATTAACGCCCATTTCGATCAGCACCAGTGCCGCCGTCAGCAGTGAGAGCGGGATTGCCAGCGCGGAAATGAGCGCGGTACGGAGGTTGTAGAGGCTGATCAGAAGCACTACCAGAACCATCGCGCCACCGATCGCAAGATGCCGGGAGATATCCCCTATCGCGGTCGTAATGTAATTCGCCGGCACGAACAGACTCTCGTGCAGCTCTACATCCTGCTGCGCCAGGATAGGACCAAGATCGGCAAACGCCTGCTCGAGGTTTCTTGAGACGGTTAGCGTATTTGCCCCCAGCTGACCGATGACCATCATGACCACCGCCGGCTCAGCCATGAACTGCGCTGCACTGATCCGCGGCACAGAGCCCCAGGCCACCTGCGCAACATCGCGCAGCCGGAGAAGGCCGTCACGCTCCATCCGCACAACCGCCTCGGACAGCTGTCCGGGATCGAGCGCGCGCTCCCCGGCAGTCACGGCAATTTGCTGATTTGTGTTCTCAATCACGCCAAGCCCCGGACTCGCAGCCGCGTCCCGCACCACCCGGGAGAGATCGAGCACGGTCAGACCCGCGCGGGCAAGTGCTCTTTGGTCAGGAGTCACGACGAGAGCACGCTCAGCGCCACCAAAAATATTGACGTCAGCCACCCCAGGAACCGCCAGGAGCCGCGGCACCACAACGGTCTCCGTAATATCGCGGAGCGCGACCGGATCGGCGCCTTTGCTGCTGACTGCAATGGTCCGCACAGTGGCAGAGGACGATGCCAGCGGCGCAATCACCGGCTTTTCAACCCCTTCGGGTAAAGCCCCAAGCACAGATGCCAGACGTTCGGCGACCTGGCCGCGATTGCGGTAGGTATCGCTGGCCTCAGAGAAAACCAGCGTGACGATGGACAAGCCCTGGATTGATTCCGAACGGATGTGGTCCAGATCGATCAGACCGCCCAGCGCGTTTTCTAACGGCTGCGACACGGCGATCTCGACCTGCTCCGCGGTAAAACCGGGCGCCTCGGTCTGCACGATGACCAGCTGCGGCGCGAATTCCGGAAAGATGTCGAGGCCGGCGTCGCCGAGGCGCAATGCGCCGTAAAGCGCCACGGCCAGGGCGATGGTCAGAACGACCGCGCGCCGCTCAATGGAAAAGCGAACCAGGGCGCTCAGCATTGCCGGATGCTGGTACGGCTGCCGTCAATCATCATCCTCGTCCGGTATCGCGCCATAAAACTCCTCGGCCAGCAGAACCTGCGCGCCCGCCACGACCGTCACCAGTGGGTCCGGGACCTTCGACAGCAGCCAGCCCAGTGGATGCTTCGCGGCAGACCCAAGCGCCTCGCGCCGATACAGGCCTTCGCCCATGACACGATAAAACCAGGGTTGCCCGCCGTGCCACACCACGGCTTCCACGGGCAGCAGGGTGCCCTCCATCGAAATCCCCGTCTGTTCCACCCAGACGTCCACGCGCATGTCGCGGCGCAAATCGGGGAGATCCACCCGCGCGACCCAGCTTGCTCCAGCAGACAGCTGCACCGCCGAGCTCGCGGGCCCGAGCAACTGCGCAGCAGCAGCATTAGCACGGAGACCACCACGCCCGACATAGATGTTGGCTGATGGCGACGACTCGGTCGCGAAGCTCACC
>Ga0181582_10001074_pt1 | contig 20793 bp, 20 predicted proteins | sample 071ome_32_FD_132438 | JGI IMG/M metagenome (GOLD analysis project Ga0181582, IMG submission 132438) | Coastal salt marsh microbial communities from the Groves Creek Marsh, Skidaway Island, Georgia - 071405AT metaG (megahit assembly) | ecosystem: Environmental > Aquatic > Marine > Intertidal...
CGATTGTCTGCTTTGCCGCTCCGCTCGCGCAGGACCACTTCCGTGGTGGACACCACGTGGAACGGCAGCAGATCGTCAGGCCGGAGAGATATCTCGCTGACCGTCTGCGACAGCGCCGACTGCCCCTGGCCGTCATCCTCGCCGCCGTAACCGTTGTCATGCGCAAGACCGAGCGCCCGGGCGCCGTCGAGGACGCTGGTCATGCGCAGGCGAGCGGCGCCGGGATACTCAAGCGCCGCGCCCACATATTCGATCACCACCTGCTGCTGGATATCGCGCTGCATCACCCGCACGGGCACGCGACCCTGCAGGGACTGTCCCGGCACCAGTTCGACACCGTTCCAGGCGCCCACCCACAGATTCCATACCTCGCCGGACCGCTGCTCCATCAGCGACCGCATGGCAGGCTTCCGAAGATGGGTCTGCAGGCGCGCACGCGTGTCTTCCGGCAAGTCAGGTGGAAGCAGCTCCAGGCTGCGGGCGAGCGCCTCCTCGAGCTTAATAACGCCCAGATACGCACCATTGCCCGCGATGCGCAGCGCGGGCAGCGCGGCAGTCAGTGCTACCAGGGGCGCCAGCTCGCGAGCCAGGGCTGGCGCCGTTGCATCAGCCCCGTTTACCGTGAGGAGCTCAAATTCCTGGAACTCCACGGATAGCTCCTCTGGGGCGGACTCGCGCACCTCGATCCGATAGCGCGCCGTACTCCTGACGTCGTCCTGCTCCAGGCTCGTTGTGACGCGTGCAGCAGACGGTACCGGCCAGTCGAACCGGAAACGCTCAGCGGCAGCCGGCACGGCAGCGAGCAACAGCATCAGCGCAAGCAGCGCCGACGGCCACTGCCGCGGCCAATTCCGGCGTACAGGACGCTTTCCGCTTCTGCTCGCCATGCACGGCCTCATGTCGGGTACTCAATAGCAGTCACGATCAGGCGCCCCATTGGCTCGAACTCAATCTCATCATCAATCCGCCGTCCCATAAGACGCTGCGCCAGGGGTGCATCGAGGCTGATTGCGCCTGCCTCCGGCCGCGCCTCATCGCTGCCGACCACGCGGAAGCGATGCAGCTGGCCACGTTCATCTTCAAGCTCGACCAGGGCACCAAAAAAGACCCGATCCGCAGAGTCCGGCGTTCTCGAAACCACTTCCAGAACCGGCATGCGCCGTTGCAGATAACCAAGGCGCCGATCGATCTCCCGCAGCTCTTTCTTCCGGTACTGGTATTCCGCGTTTTCCGAACGGTCACCCTCCGCAGCTGCGGCCGCCAGATGGCGCACCACCTCCCGGCGATGTTCCCAGAGACGCTTTGACTCCTGCTCCAGCAGCCGGAAGCCCTCTGCAGTGATATACGGTGCCGCCGGCTTGCCCGGCGCGCGCCAGCGACCCATGCGCCAACTCCTGCGGCTCTGAAACTGGGCGCATCATAAAACGTCACCCCAAACGCAACACGACGCCGCGCACAAACCCTTGGCCCACGACCTGACTGCTGCGCTACGCTTCCTGACGGAATATCCATCAGGAGGACAGGAAGGATGCGACGCGATATTGAATTCAAAGCCGACGGCGTCACCCTGCGCGGCTGGCTCTACAAACCCGGCCGCGGCAAGCGCCCGTTCCCCACGGTCGTGATGGCGCACGGCTTTTCCGGGGTCAAGGAAATGGGGCTGGACCTGTATGCGGATGTCTTCTGCAAAGCAGGGCTCGCGGTACTCGTCTATGACAATCGCTGCCTCGGCGCCAGTGACGGTCGCCCGCGTCAGGACATTGACCCCACGATGCAGCTGCGCGACTACCGCAGCGCAATTACCTTTGCACAGAGCCAGGACGAGTGCGCAAGCGACCGCATCGGCGTCTGGGGCACGAGCTACACCGGCGGTACGGTGTGCGCCGTGGGCGCGCTCGACCGGCGCGTCAAGGCGGTGGTCAGCCAGGTGCCCTTCATGGTCGGCTGGCGCAACATCCAGCAGTTCACCCCGGTCGGCCAGATAGCGGCACTGCACCAGATGCTGGACGAGGACCGTGCGCGCCGGGTCGCTGGTAAGCAATCGATGTACATGACCATGACCTCTCTGGACCCTGCCGAACCCCACCTGTTTCCCGGTGAGGCGACCTACAACTACATCCACCAGTATCTGGAAAAAGATCCGAACTGCACCTGGGAGAATCGCGTCACGCTGCGGTCGCTGGAATACATGCTGGAATACGACGCGAGCCCTTATATGGCTCGTCTCGGCGCCAAACCTCTGCTGATGATCGTCTCCTCCTGGGACACGACCACGCCCACGGACATCGCCCTCGACTGCTACAGCATGGTGAAGGGCCCGAAAAAGCTGCACGTCATCGAGGCGGATCACTACGCCGCCTACACCGATGCCTTCGAGGAAACCAGCGGCGCAGCCCGCGACTGGTTCGTCGAGCATCTCTGAGGGTTCGAGCGCCTGCCGTTCGCGTGAGCGGCGGGCGCCCCGATCAGCACACGCTGTGAGTGACCATGCGCGAGGAAAACCAGCTGCCCATGAGCACCAGACCGAGCCCTGAGCAGGCGAAGGCCGGGAGATATCCAAACGCGTCTATCACCAGACCAAACACGAAGACACCAACCCCCTGACCTAAGAAAAGCATGAAAACCCACAGCGCAACAGCTGTGCCACGCGCTTCGGAGGACAACTCGGTCGCCTGCATCTGCATGGTGTTGTGGAGCAGGTAAAAACCGAATCCGGCGCAAAACAGGATCATCATGTTCAGCCACCAGAGCCGGGTCAGAACAAACGCGATGAAAGCTGCACCAAGAAGACTCGAGCCCACCCGCACCATGCGTCGCTCGCCGAGCACACGGACAATTCGGTAGACCGCAGCAGCGAATACCATGCCTCCCATCCCGTAACCGCTCAGAACGACACCGATTCGGGCATAGTCAAGGGTGAGCTCATGCCGCAGGTAAGCTCCCAGATAGGCGAGAACACCGAAGATCAGGAAGCCTTCCAGCGTACCCGCGATGATGATTTCGCGCGGCTGTCGCGCGGCAAACAGGCCGTAGTAGAGGCGCAGGACGTCCTCCCAGCGACGTCTGACGACAGCGCGGCCCGAGTCCGCGGGACGTGCCTGGCGCCAGAGCAGCAGGGCGACCAGGCCACACGCCAGCGCCAGGAAAAAAAACACCTGACGCCAGTCGAAATACTCAGCGGCCACACCACCGAGCAGCCCGCCGGCAATCTGCCCCATAACCAGGCCGTTGGTATAACGGCCGATTACCGGTTGGCGGATCTCGGCCGGCACTTCATCGGCGATCCAGGCCATGGCCAACGGGATCGTTGCCGCCATCGCAACGCCACAGGCGAAACGCATAGCGGCAAGAGTCGGCAGCGAATCCGACAGTCCACAGCCGGCCACGAACAGGGTCCCCACGGCCAGAGAGACGGCCACTACCTTGAGCTTGCCGTAACGATCCCCGAGCGGGCCGAACAGGATCTGGCAGCATCCGTAGGGCACCGCAAAGGCGATCACGATGATGCCAGCTTCACCGACAGTTCGTCCGAACTCCGCCGCTATCAGGGGCAGCAGAGGACCGGTCACCGTCATCACCGAAACCACCACGAAAGCAACGGCGGCGAGCAGAAAAATCGTGAAGTTAATGGGAATTGCGGCGGGTCCTTGCGCGGGCGGCGCACCTTAATCCGATCTCCTGAGGAGAACAAGTAAGCGACGCACCCCAGTCTCGGTTCTGGGACACGGCGTCGGGCGCACGCCGCCAAGCCCTTTCACCCCTCACAGATCTCCCTTCAGTGTGCGCAATCGATTAGACTCCCGCCCAGCCGCCATGGACCGCTCACTGGAAAAACTCGCCGTTCTGTTCGCCGACGTATCCGGCAGCACGCGCCTGTACGAACAGCACGGCGACGTCGTCGCGCGAACCGATCTCGCACAGGTCATCGAGCTCCTGCAGAAAGTCGCCGCAGGTTTTTCCGGGGAAACGCTGAAGACTATCGGCGACGAGATCATGTGTGCGTTTGTTGAGCCGGTGAAGGCGGCGCTGGCCGCCACCGAAATGCAGGCCGCACTACGGGAGGCCAGCGAGCGCGGACAGTTCAAGATGGGCGTCCTGCATATCAAGGTCGGCTGGCACTACGGCGCGGTCGACTGGCGCGAAGACGACCTCATCGGCGAAGCAGCGGTGACGGCCCAGCAGGTCATCAAGATGGCCAAGGCCGATGAAATCCTGACCACCAAACAATCCGTCGACCAGATTCCACCCGCACTGTTCCCTGAAGTGCATCCCCTGGAGCACGTCGCCGCGGAAGCGTGGGATGGAGAACTCCACGTCTACAAAATGCCCTGGGAGCGGGGCGGCGACGAAACGCAGATGTTCGCCATGCCGCGCGCCATGAAGGCGGCACCTCAGGTAACAGTTCTGCTCTCCCACGCCGGGCATCAGCTGCACATGGACAGCAAGCTCAACAGCTGCCGCATCGGTCGCGGCGTACAGGCCGACCTTCAGGTCAACGGCCGGCTGACCTCACGCCAGCATGCAGAGATCACCCTGCGCAACGGACGGGTGACGCTCCGCGACGAAAGCACCAACGGTACTTTCGTGGTACAGGAAGATGGAGCCCGGCGACGTCTGCGTCGCGAGGAAGACATGCTGACGGGTCGTGGGCAGCTGGGCTTTGGCACCTGGCCCGACGAGGAACCTGCCGCCGCTGTCGCCTTCGAAGTACGTACCTGAGAAACCGCGCAGCTCGCGCCAGTCCCTCAGTCTGCAGTCCCGCCGGCGCGTGCCGCCACGCGCCAGGTCGTCATTACGGCACATCCCAGGCACGCGGCGACCGCAAAAAACACCTCCGCGCTCAATCCGCGGTCCAGCATGCGGCCGAACGCAAGTGGCCCTACCGCAATGCCAGCGTCAAGGCCCGAGTAGACCACGCCGTAGACGCGCCCTGTCGCACCCACCGGCGCAGCGCGACGGATCAACAGGTCCCGTGATGGGCCTGACAGGCCGGATCCGAAACCCATCACCGCCATCAGGGAGAACGCCAGCATCGCCGGCAGCTGACCCGACCCGATCAGTACGGCGGCGGCGGTGGCAAGCATCAGCGCGACGGTGATGTTGCGTTCAAGATGCGGATTCCGGGCTACCCACCAGCCGCCGGTCAACATGCCGGCCCCGCTCGCGATCATGTAAAGCGTGATGCTCATAGCCGCTGTTGTCAGCGGTAGCCCGTAGCTGCCGCTGAAGATCACCGCAGCAAAACTCTGCACACCTCCCAGCGCAGCGGAAACGAACGCAAAAAACAGGAAACACAGCCATATCGCCGGTAATCGCAGAAAACCGAACGTGCTTCCCGCGCTGTCGGCTGCGGGCGTCGCGGACGACTCCCCGTGCTCGGGCGCGAGGATGTCACGCCAGTAGAGCACCAGAGCCATTGCCGCCAGCGGCAGCAGGACAGCAACAAGCACCGCGGTGCGCCATCCGAACGGCGCCGCGAGCGCGACCATGAACGGCGGCGCCAGCGCCCAGCCGATACTCCCGGCCAGGCCATGGATCGAAAACGCAGGCCCCAGGCGCACAACGCTCACGCGGTGATTGAGGAGCCAGAAGTCGACCGGGTGGAATACGCAGTTGCCAACGCCCAGCAGCGCCGCACCGATCACAAATCCGGCATAGCTCTGTGCGCCGGCCAGCACAGCCGCCCCACAGGCCAGACTGGCCAGACCGAGCTGCAGCACGCGCCGCGCGCCCCAGCGGTCCACCGCGAAGCCGGCCGCCGCCTGCCCCAGCCCCGAGACCAGGAAAAGAACACTCATCACGAAGCCGAGCTGCGCGTAGCTGTAGCCGAATTCCGCCCGGATCCAGGGGAACACCGGCGGCAGCACCAGCTGAAAAAAGTGGCTGACCAGGTGCGCGAAGGAGACGACGCCGATCACCGGCACGTCCTGCCGCCGTCGCTCGGGAGCCAGCCCTGGCCATTCGATCGCCGTCATCAGTTAAAGCGCCTGGACAAGGCCGACAGGCGTGTTCGGTAATCGGCGAAAGCCGATACGCCTGATTCCGGGCTCGCCTTTCGCATTCAGGGGTCGACCAGCGTCTTGCCAAATGCGGCCGTTTCTACGAGCGCGGTATCCAGAAACTCCACGACCTGCGTGATACGCCCATCGCGGACCGTGAAGACAAACGCGTAATCATTGTCGTAGCGAAGTCCGAAAACCGTCTTTGCTGCCCCACGGCCAAGCACGACGACCCGCTCTCCCTCCGCGATCATCTCGTCGACCTGTACAACCAGATCACCATCGATCTGTTTGCGCCAGGGCACGAAAAACTCGTTCACGATCTGGTCAAGTCCGCGGTAGACGCCGGACACCGGTGTTGTGCCTTTGAGGTCGTAAACGATGTCGTCCGCAAAGAGCGCGAAGGCGGCCTCTGCCTCCCCTGCGGCGATATGGTCGAACCACTGCTGAACGATGGCTTTATTTCCGGACATCAGTTTTTCCTTCCCTCAGAGCACCAAAGAGGCTGCGCACGATAGCCTGCGCCCGAGGGCCGTGCCAGCCCCTGCCATGACATGCGGCGGCGCCTCCGCAGCGCCTGCGTCAGGCGGATTCTCGCTATACACTGCGCGCCTCCAGAGCCCGCCCGCAGCTGCGCCGGCTCTGTTCAAGAAAGCGGAACGGAGATATTCGATGAAAGCCATGCTCAGCCTTGCGCCCGGGGGACCCGAAACCCTGCAGCTATCCGACATAGAGAGTCCCGAACCGGGGCCGGAGGAGGTTCGAGTGCGGGTGCACGCCTGTGGCACGAATTACCCGGATACGCTGATGATCGAAGACAAATACCAGTTCCGTCCGCCGCGACCGTTTGCGCCCGGTGGAGAAATCGCTGGCGAGATCGATGCCGTCGGCAGTGCGGTCACCGATCTGCAGCCCGGCGACCGGGTGATCGGCATGACCGGCTGGGGCGGTATGGCGGAACAGGTGGTGCTGCCTGCCATCAAATGCGCGCGGATGCCTGAGGGTATGCCGTGGGACGAAGCGGCGGCATTCATTTTCACCTACGGCACCAGCTATCACGCCCTCAAACAGCGCGCAGCTCTCGCTGCGGGCGAATCCCTCCTGGTCCTTGGCGCCGCAGGCGGTGTCGGGCTCGCTGCCGTTGAGCTTGGCCGCGCCATGGGTGCTCAGGTGATCGCCGCCGCCTCGAGTGAGGAAAAGGTTGCGCTTGCGCGCGGTCATGGCGCGGTATCCGGGGTCGTCTACCCCCCGGGGCCGTTCGACAAAGAAGGCGCCAAAGCGCTTGCCGGCCTGTTCAAGGAAGCCGCCGGACCGGCCGGCATCGACGTGGTCTATGACGGCGTTGGCGGCGATTACGCCGAGGCCGCGCTGCGCGCCATCGCCTGGGAAGGCCGCTTCCTGGTGGTCGGCTTCCCAGCCGGCATTCCGCGGATCCCGCTCAATCTCGCGTTGCTCAAAGGGTGTCAGATCGTCGGCGTTTTCTGGGGTTCATTCAGCGACCGAGAGCCGGTGATCAACAAACAGAATATCGAGGAGCTGGTTGCCTTCTATGCAGCCGGGAAAATCAAACCGCATGTGTCCAAGCACTACCCGCTGGCGGAAGCGGGCCAGGCTATCCGCGATCTTGCAGAGCGCCGCGCGCTCGGCAAGATAGTGGTCACGATGGACTGAAACGGTGCAGACAGAGAGGGCGTAGCGCCGCTCCTCTCTGCCGGGCACGTAAATAAAACTCAGAAGCCGTCGGGCAGCTCGTCCATACGCAGCGCAATGTAGCGGCGGCTCTGAAAAAACCATTCGCCGTCGACGCGGCGGTATTCGTCTTCGTAATAGCCTGCACCCATGATCTCGAGATTCTGGCGCCCGGCCCGCAGATCGAGATAGCAGCGGCCACTGGCTTGGTCAGTGCCTTTCATCTCGATGACGTGATTGTGGATGTAGGGCCGCGGCTTCATGCCCAGCGCCTGCTGAAACATGCCCAGGATCGCGTCCCGGCCGCTGACGGTCATGCTGCTTTCCGGCATGACCGCAATAAAACTCCCATCCTCGGTAAATAAACCGGCAAGTCCGTCGGTATCGTCCCGCCACACGCAATCACAGTAGCGCTGCGGCAGTGCGCGGATGGCTTCTTTGGCGGCCAGTTCGGCCACCTGCTCTTCTAAGGTCATAGTCTGTTCTCCCCCACTTGCAGATGTGCGCCGCAGTATACGCAGGCAGCACCGCTGCAGATCCAGCCACCCGAAGTTGCACCTGTGAGGCTGCTTATAATCGACGCCACTTCATGCGGGAGATGCCCCTTTGCGTTTACAAATCTCAATCGGCCTGTGCCTTGCCCTGTTCTGCCTGCTGAGCGTGCCGAGTGCGTCTGCAGAGCCGGCCTCGGGCGGCGACCTGTTCAATGCCAACTGTGCGCACTGTCACGACCGCAACCTGCCGCGAATGCCCTCGCGCGCGGGGCTTAAAGAGAAAGACCCGAGGGACATCTACACTGCGATCAGCGCCGGCGTGATGGCACCCTACACGCGACACCTGTCGCACGAAGATCGGCGCAGCATCGCCGAGTTCGCCGCGGGGAGGTCTCTCGGCGATTTTGCTTCGGGCAAGGCCGCCATCCCCGCCAGCGCCTTCTGCAGCGAGGGCCCGGCGCAGGCTTTGACGCATGTCGACAGCGGCTGGAACAGCTGGGGTAACGGACCGGGGAACCGCCGATTTCAGGACAGCGCGCGGGCCGGGCTCGCGACCTCGGACATCCCCCGGCTGAAACTCAAATGGGCTTTCGGCGTACCGGCCGTCTCAACCATGTCCGGCCATCCGGTGGTCGCCGACGGACGCCTGTTTTTCGGGACCTTCTCCGGTCTCGTGATTGCGCTTGATGCAAGCTCCGGCTGCGCCCTGTGGGCCTTCGAGGCCGATGCCGGGGTGCGTACCTCGATCTCGATGGCTGAGCTTCCGGACGGCAGCAAACGTCTGTTTTTCGGTGACCTCAGCGGCAAGGTTTATGCGCTGGATCCGGACACGGGCAGCGCGCAATGGACCGTGCTTGCAGATCAGCATCCGCATATCCGCATCACCGGCACTCCGGTCTATCACGGCAGCACGCTGTTTGTGCCGCTGTCGTCGCTTGAAGAGGTTGCCGGCGCTATGCCGGACTATGAATGCTGCACATTCCGCGGCGGGGTTCTCGCGCTCGATGCCACCAGCGGTGCCGAACGCTGGAAGACCTACACGGTGGCGGAAACACCCTCAAAGCGCGGCAAAAATCCGGTCGGCACCCAGCTGTGGGCGCCCTCGGGTGCTGCCGTGTGGACCGCGCCAACGCTCGATCTGGAGCGCAACCTGCTCTACATCGTGACCGGGGACAGCTATTCCGACCCAGCCGCGCCGGAAAGCGATGCGGTGATGGCTCTGCGCATGGATACCGGCGAAATCGCCTGGACGACCCAGACGCTGGCCGGCGATGCCTACACCATTGCCTGCATGGATCCGAACCCCGCGGCGCAGGTTGCCTGCCCGGCGTCCAATGGTCCGGATCTCGATTTCGGCAGTTCGCCGGTGCTGGCCGAAGACAGTCAGGGGCGCGCCATCCTCCTGGCGGGCCAGAAATCAGGCTGGCTCTTCGCCCTCGCGCCGGACAGCGGCAGCGTGCTGTGGAAAACCGAGGTCGGGCTCGGCGGCATTGTGGGCGGCATTGAATGGGGATTTGCGGTGGACGATCGCAATGCCTACGTCGCCATTTCAGGCGCCTGGGAGAAAGGTCCGGGCGAGGCCGGCGGCATCAGCGCGGTGCGGCTCGACGATGGCGCCATCGTCTGGAAACAGGCACCGGCCCAGCACAGCTGTGACGGGCGGGAGCGCTGCAATACAGGTCAGCTGGCGGCGGTCACAGCACTGCCCGGGGTGGTGTTTTCCGGAAGCCTCGATGGCTACCTGCGTGCCTACAGCACCGACGACGGCAAAGTGGTGTGGGAAGTTGACACCGCAGGAGAGGTCAAAACCGTGAACGGTATCGGCGCCCATGGCGGCTCGATCAACGGTCCCGGCCCTGCAATCGCCGGCGGCATGCTGTTCGTCAATTCGGGCTACGGCATGTGGAACAAATGGATGCCGGGCAACGCGCTGCTCGCATTCAGCGTCGACGGACAGTAGACGGGAAACCCGATGAAACAGGCGATCTATTTCGATGACATCCAGCCGGGGGCCGAATTTCATTTCGGTCCCTATGTCGTCGATCGCGCGGAGCTCCTTGCATTCAATCAGCGCTGGGATCCCCTGCCGATCCACACCGATGAAACCGCGGCGCGGGCGCGGGGCCTGAAAACCCTTTCTGCCTCGGGGCAATACACCCTGTGCATCAAGCAGGCGATGCTTAACCAGGCCGCCTGGACTGATGCGGTGATTGGCGCGCTCGGCTTCGACGAACTGCGCTTCCCTCACCCGGTGTATCCGGACGACCGCATCCGCCTGCGTATTGAGTGCCTTGAAACGCGCGCTTCCCGTAGCAAACCGGATCGCGGGATCGTGAAATTCCTGTTTGAGCTGTTCAACCAGGACGACGAACTCGTCCTGAGATATCTCGATACGGTGATGTTCGCCCGGCGCCCGGCGAGGGTCTGAAGCAGACCAGGCGCAGCCCGGGGCGCAAAGCTCTAGACTGTGGCGCGAATCCTACCGCGAGGACATCACGACCATGAGCGACACAGATCTGGCAAGACAGGTAGCGCGCCTCAGCGCAATCGAAGACATCAAGCAGCTCAAAGCGCGTTACTGCGCATTCTGCGATCAGCAGTACGACCCGGACGGTCTGGCCGGTCTGTTTGTCGAGGACGGCATCTGGGACGGGGGTGCAGAATTCGGACGCCATGAGGGGCGTGCCGCTATTCACGCTTTCTTTACCAGCGCTTCGGGCAGCATCGTGTTCGCCGCGCACCTGGTCATGAATCCGATCATCGAGGTCGACGGCGATACTGCGCACGGCCGCTGGCGCCTGCTGATGCCCTGTACTGTCAACAACGAGGCCGGAGTGCCTGAGCCACGCTGGCTGCTATCAGCCTACGAGGAACACTACGTCCGCGTGGACGGGCGCTGGCTGTTCCAATCGCTGCGCGTCGATAACCAGTTTTTTGCCAATCATCTTGAGGGCTGGGTCGCGCAGACGACAGTAAACGACTGAACTACCGGAGGAGGACACGATGAGCACACTGGAACAGGCTTTTACTGACTGGCGCCAGGCCCTCAACGGCGGCGACCTCGAGTCGTTCTACCGGGTCATGGCGGAGGACCTGGTGATTTTCGATGAGGACATTCCCTGGCGTTTCGACAAGGCCGACTTCGTCGACCACATCGGCTTTCATATCGGCGTGTGGGACGCCTTCGAGTGGGTCCCGCGCGAGCTGCGCTTCCAGACCCGAGGCACTACCGGCATTGTCAGCGGGTACGCCACTTTCCGTGGTAAACCCAAAGACAGTGGCTTTCGCCAGCGTTTCATGGGCTTTACCCAGACCTGGGTGCAGGACGACGCCGGGTGGACCATGGTGTGCTGGCACCAGGGCCCGCTGCACGGCCAGATCGAGGGCGCCTCGCCCTCCTGAGCCGGGTAACGTCAGCCAGGGCTGACGGTCAGGTCTTGCTGCGCGTAGAAAGCACTGAGCACGCGGCAGAGCGCGTAGGCGTCTGCGCTACCGGCCATCTCACGAATGGAGTGCATGGCGAAGGTCGGCACGCCGACGTCGACCGTGCGCACCCCGAGAGCGGTCGCTGTCAGGGGTCCGATGGTGCTGCCGCAGCCGAGATCTGTGCGCGTCACGAACGACTGCAGCTCGACCCGCGCACTGCGCGCGGCACGCTTGAGAATCGCAGCGCTGTCGCTGCTCGTCGCGTAGGCCTGGTTGGCGTTAACTTTCAGCACCGGACCCGCGTTCAGCAGAGGGCCGTGGGCCGCATCGTGACGATCCATGAAATTAGGATGAATCCCGTGCGCATTGTCCGTTGAGACGAGCATCGAACGCGCCATAAGGCGCGCGCGTCGCTCGCTGCTACCGGCAATCCGGTCGATGACGCTGGCCAGAAACGTCCCCCGTGCACCAGCGGCCGAGCCGCTGCCAACTTCCTCGTGGTCGTTGCATACGAGCAGCTGGGGCAGTTCGGAGCTGGCGCCGAGCAGGGCTTCCATCCCGGTATAGCAGCTGAGCAGATTGTCCAGCCGCGCCGAGGCGATGAATTCCTCACGCAGTCCGACCAGCGCCGCGCGCTGGGTGTCGTACAGCGACAGCTCGAAATCCACCAGCGCAGACTGCGCCAGCGGACTGCCGCGGTGCGCAAGTTCTTCCTTGACCAGGGCCTCGATGTCGGCTGGCGCTGAGCCGGCAAGCGCCAGCAGCGGCGGCAGCATGGTCTGTTTATTGATGCTGCGCTTGTCATTCGCTTCACGGTCGAGATGAATGGCCAGACTCGGGATCACCGCCACCGGTCGCGCGAAATCGATCAGCGTACTGCTCAGCCGCCCGCGCCGGTCGCGCATCACGACACGCCCGGCAATCGACAGGTCGCGGTCGAACCACGGATTCAGCAGCACCCCGCCATAAACCTCAACGCCGAACTTGAGATAGCCGCCCTGCTCCAGCGGCGCGTTCGGCTTGAGCCTGAGACAGGGACTGTCGGTGTGCGCCCCGACCAATCTCAGTCCTGCCTCGATCACGTCGCCTCGCCCCAGACGGAAGGCTATGAGTGAAGAATCATTGCGCGTCACGAGGTAGGCGCCACCGGGCGCCAGATCCCACGCTTCCCCCTCATCAAGAGCGGCGAATCCATCCGCCAGCAGGCGCTCACGCATGCTGGCCACGGCGTGATAGGGCGTAGGAGAGCGATCGAGGAAGGCGCACAGGCCTGCGTTGAACGTGGTGTTATTCATCGCACGATCTTAGCGAATCCGTGCGTGCCTGCGGTGTACCGGGGAGGCTGTCCTAGAATGCTTGCGCCGTTATTCAGTGCCGCACGGCGGAGAGCAACCCCATGTCTGACCCCATACTTTTCGATGTCGTCGATACCATTGCCACCGTCACGCTGAACCGCCCGGAGAAACTCAACGCTTTCACCGACGGAATGCTGTTTGATCTCGTGGCCTGTCTTGACGAATGTGAGGAGCGGGAGGATGTCCGGGTCGTGGTTCTCACCGGGGCAGGCCGCGCCTTCTGCGCCGGAGGGGACGTAAGTGCGATGGGGGCCGCGGCGGACAATACCCCCGCAGTGACAAAACGCCACATCAATCACGCGATACAGGCCTTCCCGCGCCGTGCGCAACGCTTCGACAAACCGCTCATCGCCGCGATCAACGGCGTCGCGACTGGTGGCGGACTGGATCTGGCGCTGGCCTGCGATATCCGTCTTGCGGCCGCAAGCGCGCGCTTTGCCGAGACCTATGTAAGCCTCGGTCTGCTCCCCGGCGGTGGCGGCGCCTGGTATCTGCCCCGCCTGGTCGGATCCGGCATGGCGCTGGAAATGCTGCTGAGCGGCGATTTCATCGATGCCGAAAGTGCTGCACGCATCGGACTGGTCAATCACGTCTATCCCGATGCAGCGCTCCTGCCGGAAGCGACAAAGCTGGCTGCGCGGATCGCCTTACGCCCGCCCCTGTCGGTCCGGCTGATCAAGCGCACCGTGCACCAGGGTCTGGAGTGCAGCCTCGAAACCGCCCTGGACCTGGTCTCATCGCATATCGCGATCGCCAAAAGCGGCCCGGATCACGCCGAAGCCATCCGCGCTTTCCGGGAGAAACGCGAGGGCAGCTACACCGGATCCTGAAGTCTGAAGGCGGACTAATCCGCCATGCGGACCTGGTCCCCGTCTCGGGTCATCAGACGAAAACCGTCGTAGCCGGCGGCGACAACCTTTTTCAGTTCGTCGGCATACTGCGGCCAGCCGATATAAGCCGTGAACACGCGCGGCTTGCCCGGGATGTTCGAGCCGACGTACCAGGAGTCGCAGGATTTGTAGACCGAGCGCGAGGCAATACCGTCCACTTCCAACACCCAGGCATCTTCGGCTTCAAGCGTGGGCTCGATCACCTCGGCGCCGGCGGCTTCCATATCCGCGATCGTCTGGCCGATGAAATCGACGTGCTGCTCGATCGACTTCAGCACGTTGCTCAGCACCGACGGACTGCCCGGACCGGTGACGATGAAACAGTTCGGAAAGCCTTCCGCCATCAGGCCGAGATAAGCACGCGCACCCTCGGCCCACTTGTCGCGCATCGAGCGGCCGTCCAGCCCGCGGATATCAACCCCGAGGACCGAACCGGTGATGGCGTCAAAGCCGGTGGCGAAGACAATGGCGTCGACTTCGTGCTCCTGACCATCAACCACGACCCCGCGCGGCGTAATGCGCTCAATCGGCGAGTCCTTGATATCCACCAGGGAGACGTTGTCGCGGTTGAACGTTTCGTAGTAATCGGTGCCGACGATGAGGCGCTTACAGCCGAGACTGAAGTGCGGCATCAGGCGTTCAGCCGTCTCCGGGTTGTGCACGATGGAAGCCAGCTTGCGACGGAAGAAATCCTGCGCGGTGGCGTTAGCCTCGTGGCTGAACAATAGGTCAGTGAAGATCCCGAGAAACATCAGACCACCGCGGGCCCAGGCTTCCTCGTAGAAGCGCTCGCGCTCTGCATCGGTGACTTCCAGAGCGGATTTCCCGGTCGATTCGAAGAAGAAAGCAAACGGGTAGGCAAGATTCCGCTCGCGGAAACTTTCGTATTCCGCCTTGATGCGTCCTACCTCTTCATCGTCCAGCGGTTCGTTCCGCGCCGGTATGACGTAGTTGGCCGTGCGCTGAAAGATGGTCAGATGCTCCGCCTGCGCGGCTATGAGAGGAATGGACTGCACCGCGGACGATCCGGTCCCGATAACCGCCACCCGCTTACCGCTGAAATCAACCGGCTCATGCGGCCATAGACCGGTGTGATACTTGTCGCCGGTGAACGTCTCGAGTCCCGGAAAGGGCGGCAGGTTAGTCGTCGACAGCAACCCCGTTGCGAGCACGAAATACTGCGCCGTCACCCGATCGCCCTGGTCTGTCTCTATCTGCCAGCGCCCGCTGTCCGCGTCGAACTCGGCGGCGGTCACACGCGTGCGGAACTGGATGTCACGGCGCAGATCGAAGCGATCGGCGACGTGTCGCGCGTAGCGCAGGAGCTCGGGCTGGGTGGCGTATTTCTCGCTCCAGCGCCATTCCTGCTGTAGTTCCGCGGAGAACTCGTAGGAATACTCCATGCTCACCACGTCGACGCGGCAGCCGGGATAACGGTTCCAGTACCAGGTCCCGCCAACGTCCGTACCCGCTTCAAAGACCCGCACCGTCTTACCCTGCTTGCGCAGGCGGTGAATGAGATACATGCCGGCGAAGCCGGCACCGACAACGACAACATCAAAACTGGGGTCCGGCGCAATGCGGACGGCGGTCTGGCTCATACCAACTCTCCTAGCTATTCAGCGGCCGCGTTCAGGCGATCTTGGCCAGAGCGTCGGCAAACAGACTCACGCTGCGGTCCACGTTCATCAGCTTGTCGAGCCCGAACAGCCCGACGCGAAAGGTCTGAAAGTCCGCCGGCTCGTCGCACTGCAGCGGCACGCCGGCGGCGATCTGAAGACCCTGCTGGGCAAATTTCTGCCCCGTTTTCAGCGCCGGATCATTGGTGTAGCTGACCACGACCCCGGGCGCCTGAAAGCCCTCGCCCGCCACACTCGCATAGCCCTTCTCCTCGAGAAGCGCGCGGACCCGCTGCCCCAGCTCCTGTTGATTCGCGCGCACCTTGTCAAACCCGCAGGCCGCCGTCTCACGCATCACGTCGCGAAAACGGATCAGCCCATCAGTAGGCATAGTCGCGTGATACGCGTGTGCACCGTTTTCATAGGCCTGCATGATCTCGCGCCATTTACGCAGATCGCAGGCGAAGCTGGTGCTCGTGGTCTCCCCCAGCCGCGCTTCTGCACGCGCGCTCAGCATCACCAGCCCGCAGCAGGGAGAGCCCGTCCAGCCCTTCTGCGGCGCACTGATCAGGACATCAACACCGAGGGCTTCCATATCCACCCACATGGCACCGGAGGCGATACAGTCCAGCACCAGCAGCCCGCCGTGGGCATGCTGTGCATCGGCCAGCTGGCGCAGGTAATCGTCGGGCAGCATCATCCCGGCCGAGGTCTCCACATGCGGCGCGAATACGACAGCAGGCTTCTGCGCGGCAATGTCGGCCACGACATCGGCAATCGGTGCGGGCACGAAAGGGTCGTGCGCACCGCTGCCGGTTTTGCGTGCTTTATGCACGGTCAGGTCCGAGGTAATGCGGCCCATTTCGATAATCTGTGACCAGCGGAAGCTGAACCAGCCGTTACGGATCACCATCACGCGCTGGTCGGTCGCAAACTGGCGCGCGACCGCCTCCATGCCGAAGGTCCCGCTGCCCGGGACGACGACGACCGCCGCAGCGTTGTAGACATCTTTGAGCAGCATCGAAATGTCGCGCATGACCTGCTGGAACTGGCCGGACATGTGGTTGACAGCGCGGTCGGTGTAGACAACTGAGTATTCGAGCAGACCCTCAGGGTCGACTCCGGGCAGTAATCCGGGCATGAAATTCTCCTGGGACGGGCCCGCCAGATACGGGCCAGGATGCAAAAAGGGGCGCAAGGATAACGCGTCTGCCGCAGGCGCGCTGCATGACACCGGGGAAGCTCAGCTCGCCGTTTGCACGATGTAGCCGGCCCTCGGGTAATGCACGGCCAGCTGACCGAGCGCAGGGTCCTGGCGCATAACCACGATCTCGTTAGTGCCGAGTCGTACGATGCGCCCCTGAGTGGTCTCGGTGCCGTAGTCGTCCGCCACGATCGATACCTCATCTCCCAGCCGCAGCCGCGGATCGGGAACCGAGGCGCCGGCCACATCCTCTGGCTCCTGATTGCGCGCAATGTCCAGCGCCGCGGCGGCATGCAGCGGACGCCGGGTGTCGCCGTTGAAGTCAACAATGCGCTGCACCCAGGCGGCGACGCCGGGGCGCGCTTCGACCAGGGCGGACGCGCGCTCGCTGTGCTGCAGAAAATGTACGCAGTGGAATACTGCGGCATCGGCCAGGGTGAACTTATCTCCAAGCAGATAGGGCGTCACCCCGAGCTGCTGCTCTAGGGCATCGAGAGAGTGCGCCGCCTGCTCCAGCGCCCGGGGCGCGGCGTCGACCAGTCCGGCGCGCGAAAACCCCGGCGACATAGCCTGCCGGTCGGTAAAAAACTCGTCGCCCAGGGTCGATTCCAGCTCTGCGACAACCGGCGGAACAACCTGCATGAACAATCGGTGGTCGGCCCAGTCTTCCATCACGGCAACCCGCCCCGCGAGGGCTCGCGGGATCACGACAGGCTCCGGATGCAGCGCCTCCAGACGCCTGATGATCAACGCCGTGTCGCAGTAGATATCGGCCCCGATCTGCATCACCGGGATGCGCCTGTAACCACCAGTCAGCGGCGTCAGGTCCGGCTTCGGTGCAATGACGGGCTGTTCGACGGCGTGCCAGGTTAAGCCTTTGAAGGCGAGAACGCGGCGAACTTTCTCGGAAAACGGCGAAAATTCGTACTGATGGAGGATGATTTCGTTCATTGTCAGCGCCTCTTTCCGACCTGCAGCGGTCGCCATGATGTCCTATTCCGGGATCGCGAAAGCGATCACCGCATCCCCCGGGGGAAACTTGAACAGCGCATGACCCCCTGCGGCCACCGCCACGTATTGCCGTCCATTGACCCGGTAGGTGACAGCCGGGGCATTAACGCCGGCGCCGGTAGCGAAACGCCAGAGCCGCTCTCCCCGGGCCGCATCGAACGCGGCGAAATCGCCATTCGATTCGCCCGCGAACACCAGGCCACCGGCCGTTGCCAGGGCGCCCGATACCATGGGTAGTTCGCTGCGCGCCTGCCAGCGGATCACGCCATCATCGGGATCAATCGCGCTCAGAAGGCCCCAGCGCTCAACGTCATCGAGAAAGCTGAGGACATTAACCGGCTGTCCTGAAGCATCAGTTTCGAGGTGGTAGCGGGTCGGCTGATGAGACGCCGGCACGTAGACCAGACCGGTATCCGGACTGTAGGCCGCGGGCGGCCAGTTCGCACCCCCGCCGGCTCCGGGCGCAATAATCAGACCAGCCTCCGTCGGGCGGTGGAACATGAACTCGTTCTGTGGCACGAAAGCCTCAGAACGTCGGATCGCCTGACCCGTACGCCTGTCGAGCAGATACAGCCACCCGGTCTTCGCCGCGGCGGCGAGTGCGGGCACTCTTTGGCCCTGCTGGTTCGTGGCCTCCAGCAGAAGCGGTGGTGCGGCCACGTCATAGCCCCAGATATCGTGCGGGACGACCTGATGGTGCCAGCGCAGCGCGCCGCTGGCGGCGTCGAGCGCGACCACGCTTGCGGTGTAGAGGTTGTCACCGGGACGCTTGTAATCGGCGTAGCCAGGGGAGGCGTTACCCGTTCCGATGTAGAGCAGGCCGAGCGACGGATCGACCGCCGGCGAACCGTAAATCGAGCCCCCTCCCCCGCGCCATGCGTCAACCGCTGCCGGTGCCAGCTCGCGCTCACGCTCGATGTCCCGTTCAAGCCTGTCGCCGAACGCGGTTTCTCCAGCGAATCGACCTTCCCAGCCCTGAGCCGGGGTGGTGTACCAGCGCCACAGCAGACGCCCGTCGGTCGCATCATGGGCTGAGAGGAAAGCGCGCAGCCCCTGGCGCACGCCAGGGCGCCCGAGGACAGAAGCGGAGTCGTGCTCGGCGTCGCCCAGGACCGCGCTGTAGCCCGTGCCGCTGACACCCACATACACCCGGCCGTCGAAAACCACCGGCGCCATATTGCCGGCGAAGCGCGTGTACCCTGCGGCCTGCTCGGCGAGCTCGGGGTCGTCAGCCCTTCTGCCGATCAGCGCACCCGCATCTTCCTGCTGTGGATCGAGCACCGGCAGATCCCAGGCCTCAGTGCCGTCCGCCGCATTGAGCGCGATCAGGCGTGCGTCCGCGGTAATCATGAACAGTCGCCCGTAGCCCCAGGCAAGACCTCGATTGTGGGTGCCACAGCACAGCGTTTCTGTCGCCATGACATGCGCATATCGCCAGCGCAGCGCGCCTGTCGCGGCATCAAGCGCGACCACATGGTTGCGCGGCGTCGTTAGGTACATCACACCGTCAACAACCAGTGGATTGGTCGCAAAGGTCCCGAGGATCCCGGTCTGAAAGATCCAGGCAGGGGCCAGCGCGCTGACCGTTTCGCGATTGATGTCGTTCAGACGACTGTAGCGCTGGTTGGCGTAGCCATGACCGTAGGTCAGCCAGTTGTCGTCATCGTCTGCAGCAGCGCGCAGGCGTGCCTCATCGGCCGCCGCTGACATAACGGCACCGAGCAGGAGCCCGGTGATCAGGCTCCCCGCGCCGCTGCGGCGGCGACGCTCAGTGCCCATGACCGTGCGGGCCGTGTACATGACCATGCGCAATCTCCTCGGCGCTTGCCTCGCGCACATCTACTACCTCGACGTCGAAACACAGCGTCTGTCCGGCAAAGGGATGATTCGTGTCGACGTCGATCATGAACTTGCCCGGTTTAATCACACGCACCTGACGCGGGCCGTGATCCGTGCTGACCTGGATCAGCATGCCGCTTCTCAGTTTGCCGCGGGTCATCACGGCCTTCATGGAGATGCGCTGGCGCGCGCTCTCGCGCCGCACCCCGTAACCCAGCTCGGGCGGCACCGTCACCTGGAAAGTCGCGCCGGCGGCTTTGCCCGCCATCTCCCGTTCGAGTCCCTGAATAATGCCGTCGTGGCCGTGGAGATACTGCATCGGACTTCCCTCGTGTGAGGACTCAAGCGCATTGCCGTCTTCGTCGCTCAGCCGGTAGTGAAAACTGACCACGCGATCTTTCTCTATGTTCATGTTCTTTCCTGTCAAAAAATTAACGCCTGAGGGGCGTCGACCCCGCATGCCGGCATGACATGCGACCGCTCAGAGTCCAAGGAACCAGGCGTGCGCAGTGTAAAATCGACGCCACCGCGAACCACCGGGAGCATCACCATGTACAAAGTCGTCGGCATTATCAAACGTCCCGAAGGCATGGATTTCGAAGTATTCAAAAGCTGGTGGCTGACCACCCATGCACCGAAAGTGCAGCGCTGGCCAGGCCTCGTGCGCTACAGCATCAATCTGGCCACCACACCGGACCAGATGTACGACGGGGTCGCTGAGGTCTGGTTCGAAACCCGGGAAGCGATGGACAACGTTTTCGCGACCCGCGAGGGCCAGCTCGCCCGCGACAGCGCAACCGGCAATGCGTCCAGCATCGCGATCCTGCTCACCGAAGAACACTGCATCGTCGAGTAATACGCTGACATGCTCGACGCCACGCCACAGACCATTTATCTGCGCGACTACACGCCTCCGACATTCCATATCGATACGGTTGCGCTCGACTTCGACATAGGCGACAGCGAATGCCGGGTGCGTTCGCGCCTCAGCTGCCGGCGCAATCCGGACGCTGACCCGGCCTCAGCGCTGAGCCTGCATGGAGAAGCGCTCACCCTGTGCGACATCCGGCTCGATGGCCGAACGCTCTCCGCTGCCGACTATGAGACGACTGACCAGGGGCTCGTGATCCTGAGCCCGCCGGAACGCTTCGAGCTCGAAACCGAGGTCAGCATCCACCCCGATGACAACACCCAGCTCATGGGTCTGTACCGCTCAAAGGATGGCTACTTCACCCAGTGCGAAGCCGAAGGGTTCAGGCGGATCACG
>Ga0181582_10001078_pt1 | contig 20783 bp, 24 predicted proteins | sample 071ome_32_FD_132438 | JGI IMG/M metagenome (GOLD analysis project Ga0181582, IMG submission 132438) | Coastal salt marsh microbial communities from the Groves Creek Marsh, Skidaway Island, Georgia - 071405AT metaG (megahit assembly) | ecosystem: Environmental > Aquatic > Marine > Intertidal...
AGGCGCGTGGCGAGCGCGTAGGCGGGTGGTGGCTCGTCGAGTCCGGTGAGGTCGACCGTGACCAGCGTGCCCTCACGACTCGCTCCGTTCAGTTGCAGATCGGTGTCGGCGAGCCAGGCGGACACCTCGGCGACCAGGGCCGACTGCTCTCGCGAGTTCGAGGCCGCGTCGATGGAGCGTGAGGTGAGCGGTATGGCGATCATCACGGTGACCGCGCCGATCGCCAGAACGGTGAGACCCACCCTCCGGTCGGCGAAACACATCCGGATCGTCGGTATGACCCCGGTCACGAGGAAGACGAGGAGCGCGCTGAGAGCGATCGCGAACAGGTTCGTCAGATAGAGCAGTCCGGAACCTCGCGCCAGTCCGAGGTTCCCGGTCTCGATGAGGACGCCGGTCACCGCCAACGGTGGCACCAGCGCAACGGCGACGGCCACCCCCGGCAGCGCGTCTGACACATCCTCGCGAGCTGTGGCGTAGGCACCTGCTGCGCCCGCCGCGACGGCGACCACGAGGTCGCGGACGTCGGGGCTCGTCCGACTGAGGATCTCGGATCCCAACTGGACCTCGGGGAGAAGCCGGCTGAGGAGGAAGGCGAAGGCGAGCGAGGCGGCCGAACCGACCGCGACCAGGGCGGCGGCCTGCGCGGCGCGGCGGGTGAGACCGAGGCCGACGGCGGCCGAGAACGACATGATCGGCGTCATCAGTGGGGCGATCAGCATCGCGCCGATGACCACCGCGACCGAGTTGGCCGCGAGGCCCATGACGGCGATCGTCACCGAGAGCCCCAACATGAACATGAAGCGGATGGTGGTCTGTCGCGTCTGCGGCGGGATCAGGCGGGCGAGGATCTCCAGTCGCTCCGACCGTTCATACCGTCCATCCGAGATGAGCAGGTGAGCGAACTCGCGCAGACCCGTCAGGGAGCCGTCGGTGTCGGTCCGGTTCACGTTGATCGCACCGCGCGCGCGACCTCACCCCAGCGGTCGATCGAGTCGGGGTCTCTGCGGATCGATTCCTCCGCGAGATACATGACGACCCGCGAGGCCGTTCCGCCGTATCGGTCGACCAGTCGCTCCGCGAGTTCATCCCAGGGGCACACGATCGCGAAGTGCTCCAACATCTCGTCGGTGATCGCCGCCTCCATGGCCTCGAGGTCACCCGCCCGGATGAGTGCACCGAGATGGGCGGTCGTCCCGTCGAATCCGAGGTCGTCGAACTGGAACGCGTAGTTGGGGGTCGAGCCGTAGAAGGCGATCTGTTGACGGGCCCGGCGGACCAGGGGCTCGCGCTCCTCGGGTGTGTCTCCGGGAGCGGCGAAGACGGGCACGATCAGGTCGATGTCAGCGGTCGCGCGCCCCGACTGTTCCGCGCCTTCGGCGACCGCCGGCAGGAGCCGTTCGGTGAGGTAGTGGGTGGAGTGGAGGGGGTGAACGTGGATCCCGTCGGCGACCTCGCCGGCCATTCGGGTCATGTACGGCCCGACGGCGGAGATGTCGATCGGGATGTGCTCGAAGTCGTGACGCGGCGGGGCCCAGGCCTCCGGCAGATACGAGAGCTTGTAGAACTCACCCTCATATGACAGGGGCTCCTCGCGTCGGAAGGCGCGCAGGCAGGCGCGCACTGCGAGGACGTAGTCGCGCATCCTCGGTCCGGGTGGTGCGAACTCGGATGAGTAGCGGCGAACGACGTGCCCCTTCACCTGACTGCCGAGGCCGAGCCGGAAACGGCCCCCGGTGTTCTGGGCGATCTCCCAGGCAGTGGACGCGGTCACCATCGGCGATCGTGGGAAGGCGACCGCGATCCCGGTGGTGAAGGTGAGCGAGGGTGCCGCGGTTGCGGCAGCCGCGATCTGCATCCATGGAACCTGAGAGGTCTCGGTGTAGAGCATCCCGGAGAAGCCGACGGCCTCCAATCGGCGCGCGAGCTCGGCGTTGTGCGACCAGGTGGCCGACCCGGTCATCAGGTCGAATTCCATGGCAGGACACTAGAGCCAGTCGGATGTCGCGCTCATCGCCCCATCGTGAAGAACTCGTCGTTCGGGGGGATACCGGCGAAGTTCGCGAGACGGTTCGAGAGGGCGAAGAAGGCGGTGATCGAGCCGATGTCCCAGATCTCGTCGTCCGTGAACCCCTTGGAGCGCATCTCGTCGATGCGCTCATCGGTGACCGAGCGCGAGTCGTCCGCGACCTGCAGGGCGAACTCGACGATGTCGCGCTCACGCTCTGACAGATCGGCCTTGAACGGGTTGATGGCCACCTGATCGGCGAGCAGCGGTCGCTTGGAGCGGATTCGCAGGATTGCGCCGTGCGCGACGACGCAGTAAAGACAGTCGTTGCGGGCTGAGGTCGCGACCACGATCAGTTCCCGCTCGGCCTTCGACAGTCCCTCCGATTTGTCCATGAGGGTGTCGTGCATGGCGAAGAAGGCCCGGAACTCCTCGGGGCGCGCCGCGAGCGCGACGAACACGTTGGGCACGAACCCACTCCGTTCGGCGACGGACTCGATGCGGTTACGGATGTCATCGGGCATGCTTTCGAACGAAGAAAGAAAAAAACGAGAAACTTGCTGATTCGTGGTCACTTGAAAACCCTTTTACACGCGTGCTGAGCGTTCAAAAGGATTCGCCTAATTGATGCGAGTCGATATTTTTGCGACGACCCACGCGACTCGCCCTCCTCGGCGCCCCCTGTGTCCCCATACGCGGGGTTTCCGATCGACCTGAGTTGCTGGTTTAAACGCTCAATGATGGCATCTTGCGCCCAAATATGTTCTTGGGCGGTTCGGCGCTCTTCATCCATGGCATCCAGAAGATCCTGCAGCCGACTAGCGGGCAGTCCGCCAAGTAGGTCATTCGACTTTTGGAAAGCATCCGGTAAGAGTGCACCTGTCGGCGTGAAGTCGATAATTTCGTCACTGCAGACGGCAAAAAAGCCGATCGGGTCAGTGGGATTGTCGTGCCCCAACGTACAGACTTGCGCCACCTGTTCAGTTCTCTTAAATGGGAATATAATTGACGTTGCCAAGAAGTGTTGGCCGTAAACATCTACGAAGGTGAAGGATGACTTGAGTAAGTCCGCGAGCTCTTCAAAGTAGTACTCATGCAGGTGGAATGGATTGTTGCGTTGTAATTGATCTTGGTAGACGGACTTGTTTGGAGTGGATAAAATGAGGATGCCATTTGAACGGAGCAGACTTTTCATAAGAAAGATGGCCTTGGAGCCGTCTTCTACGTGCTCAATCATTTCAAATGACACGACCACGTCAATTCTATTTTCTAATGACGTTATTTCCTTTAAAGAAGACGTGAAGGTCAGGTTCCCTTTGGACCACGTTGCAGTTGCATGCTTGATGGCGTCCTCACTGACGTCAAATCCAACGACGCTCTCCGCAGTGGAGGCCAAAAGTGCAGAGCCGTACCCAGCTCCGCTTCCAAAGTCGACTACTGATTTACCTCGCACCAGGTCCAAGATGCTTCGGTAGCGATGCTCATGGGTGTACTCAAGATCCGGGTCAAGTGCGCCTGGGACGTAACGTTCGCCTGTAAATGGCAGATCACTGGTCATCAACGTCGAACATAGTTCGCCCAAGTGATCGCGATGGCCGCCACGGCGGCGACGTTGAGTGAGTCGACGTCGGCTTCGATCGGGATCCGAACCCGGCGGTCGGCCCGACGCAGCGTGCTCTCGGGGAGGCCGGGTCCCTCCGCGCCGAGGACGATCGCCAGTCGATCCGGCGGCGTCAGGTCGAAGAGGCTGTCGGCGGTCTCGTCAGGTGTCAGTGCCCACGCGCCGACACCGTCGCTACGGAGGCGGTCGTAGGCGTCCTCGATCGACGACGCCCGCGCCCACGGCAGATGGAGGATCTCACCCATCGAGACGCGGACCGTCCGCCGTGTGTACGGGTCGATGCAGGTCGGGTCGATGATCATGGCGTCGGCTCCGAGCGCGCGGGCCGAGCGTGAGATCGCACCGAGGTTCTCGGGGTCGTTGAGGCCCTCGAGCACCACGATCCGTCTCGCGCCCCCGATGACCTCGTCGATGGAACGCCTCGGCAGACGATCGGCAGCGGCGACCACACCACGGTGCAGATCGAAGCCAGTCACCTCCCGCATCGTCGTCTCGTCGACCACCAGCAGGGGCACGTCGCGGCCGTCCAAGAGGTCGAGGACCATCCCGAGGCGCCGCTCGAGAACGAGGACGGACCTCGGTCGGTGCTCACTCGCGAGTAGACGTTGGAAGGCGACCGGCCCCTCGCAGATGAAGAACTCGTCACCCTCAATTCGCTGGCGAGCGCGTGGATCGCGAAGGTCGCGGTAGTCGGCGAGCCTCGGGTCAGCCGCCGTCGAGATCCGCTCGCCGGGTGTGGAATCGTCGCCGCTCACTTCGGAAGTGGAATCGCGTAGGTGCCCTGAGCTGTTGCGGTCGGGCGGTCCACATCGTCGTCGCACCAGATCTTGACGGTGCCGACCACACTCCGGCGGGTGACGATGTCGACGTCGGCCCGCGCGAACAGCACCGATCCGATGGCCGGCCGGAGGAATCTGATCGAGAGTTCGGAGGTCAACGCCATGGGCTCCATCCGACCGAGACCGACGAAGGTGGCGAACCACAGGGCGGCGTCAGCAGCGCCGAACTGTGTCGGTCCGGAGATGAATCCTCCGGGGCGGAGATCACCCTCGGCTGCCTCGAGTCGGCTGATCGCGTATCCGGGCCCGAGTTCGTGGCAGTAGTTGCGACTGCCCGGGAAGGCCGACCTCACCATGTCGTTGATCGCCTCTACCGAGGCCGGGGAGAGGTCAGCATCGCCGGTGGTCGCCATGGGGACACGCTAGGTGAGGGCAGACTGTCCCTGTGAGTCGAGACGTCGGGGTGGGGTGAGGTATGCCGCGTCTCGACGCCACGCGGCTCTCGGCCTGGAGGATGCTCCAGAGTCGCGTCGCCGAGATCGAGCGGCGGGTCGATGAGGACCTTCGGGATGAGTGGGACATCCCACTGAACTGGTTCGATGTGCTCGCGGCGCTTCAACGCCTCGGAGGCGCGTCACGCCCTTCGGAGATCTCCGAGGAGTTGCTGCTCCCGCTGTCAAGCCTGACCCGCAGGGTCGACCGGCTCGAGGAGGACGGCTGGGTCACGCGCCGTCGGCGCCCGGCCGGCGGTGATCACCGTGCTGTCGAGGTGTCGCTCACCCGTCGCGGCCGCAACCTCTGGCGGGCGATGAACGTCACCTATCGCCGTTCGGTGCAGCAACACTTCGCGAGTCACCTCGACGACGAGGAGATGCGCAGTATCGGGGATGTGTTGGGTGATCTCGCGGCAGACGACACCACCTGACGTCTCGATTTGATCGGGGGTTGCGCCCAGTTTCACGAATTCACGATGGAACCGGCACACTGTCGCCATGACCAACGCAGTGATCGTCGATGCCATCCGTACGCCGCTCGGAAAGCGGAATGGACGGTTGAAGGACTGGCACCCGGTGGACCTGGCGGCGGAGACGCTCAAGGCGCTCCAGTCGCGCAACGGACTTGACCCCGCGGTCGTCGACGACGTCGTCATGGGTTGCGTCATGCAGGTCGGCGAGCAGGCGGTGAACGTCGCTCGCAACGCGGTGCTTGCCGCAGGTTGGCCCGAGACCGTGCCCGGCACCACCATCGACCGTCAGTGCGGCTCAAGCCAGCAGGCCGCCCATTTCGCCGCCCAGGGTGTGATGGCCGGCGCCTACGACGTCGTGGTGGCCGGAGGGGTCGAGGTGATGACCCGCGTGCCCATGGGAGCCTCGATGGTGGACGGCAAGTTCGGCTTCCCGTTCGGTCCGAAGGTCGGCGCTCGTTACGCCGATCAGGGTGGACTCGTTCCCCAGGGCATCTCAGCGGAGTTGATCGCCGACAAGTGGGGACTCACCCGTGACGACCTCGACAACTACGGGGCGCGCAGCCAGGCCTACGCGCGCCGCGCCACCGACGAGGGTCGCTTCGAGGCGGAGATCCTGCCGGTGCTCGGCGCCGACGGCGAGATAATGACGGTCGACGAGGGGCTCCGCGACACCACCCCCGAGTCGCTCGCGGCGCTGAAGCCGTCATTCCGTCCGGAGGAGGATGGTGGTCGCGTGACAGCTGGTAACTCCAGCCAGATCACCGATGGCGCCGCGATGCTGCTGATCATGAGCGAGGAGAAGGCTGCCGAGCTCAGACTGCGACCGCGCGCCCGATTCATCGACTTCGCGGTCGCCGGGGCCGACCCGAGATTGATGCTCACCGCGCCGATCCCAGCGACGGCGAAGGCGCTCGAGCGTTCGGGTCTCACCATCGACGACATGGACATCGTTGAGATCAACGAGGCGTTCGCCTCGGTCGTCCTCGCGTGGGAGAAGGAGTTCCATCCCGACATGGATCGCGTGAATCCGAACGGCGGCGCGATCGCGCTTGGACATCCCCTCGGATGCTCCGGTGCCCGTCTCATGACAACGCTGCTGAACGAACTCGAGCGCACCGGTGGGCGCTACGGCCTGCAGACCATGTGTGAGGGTGGTGGCATGGCGAACGCCACCATCATCGAACGCCTCGACTGAACTCGGCCGATGATGTTGGCGGTCACCCTGGGCGGTGTCGTCTGGACCATCATGGGGTTGGTCCTGATGGTCGTGCTCTGGCGGGTCGGCATCGCGATGTTGAGGGCGTTCACCACGCCCCTTCCGCCCCCGCCGCCGGCCGGCGAGATGCGTCGGGTGAGCCTGCGCTACCGGTGCGACGTCTGCGGGGTGGAGCTCCGACTGACCATGGCTCCCGACGAGGATCCGCCACCGCCACGCCACTGCCTCGAGGACATGACGATCGTCGCCCCGACCTTCGAGTAGGTCATCGGGAGGAAACGGTCACCGGTACGCGAGCCAGCAGCCCATGTCGGGGATGCGCGGTACCCCGATCGACGGCAGTGCCGGTAGGCGTTCGAGTCGTGAGAAGCCATTCCTGAGGAGTGCATCCTCCATCGTTTCCGCGGTCCACTGCCTCAACTCGAGTGTGTCTCCGGATCCCCCGTGGAACGTCGGTGATTCGTCATGTCGCTCGAATCCGTCCTCGTCTGTCCACGTGACTCCACCCTCCGACCCCTGCCATCCCACCAGCCCGGGGTAGTTCTCTTTGAACGCCGGGTAGTCCACGGGCACCGAGATCACGGCGAACCCTGTGCTTGAGAGCAGGCTCAACAAACCGGAGATTCCCGCCTCGACGGGGGGAAGCACGTGCTCGAGCACATCGGAACACGTGACGAATCTGAATTGGCCGGCAAGGGTCGGGGGTATGGCCCGGATGTCGAGCTCAGGGAATCGGTCGATGTGGGAGTTGGTGTAACCGAAGGTTGCCGCAAGCGATGCCGAGAGCGCGACTGAGTCGCCCACACCCAGGCCGAGCACTGAGGCATCTCGGGTCCTCTCGCTCAGCGGTCCACTCACGGAACTCAGCCCGTGAAGAACTCCGAACCCGATCGCCCTGTCCCGCCACGTACACCCGCAGTGCTCGCAGTAGCACTTCTCACGACACTCCGGTTCAGGGACCCACTGGGGGCGGTCGACAGCGAAGTCGTAGGTGTTGGTTCCGCCACACAGACAGCAGACCCAGAACTCCCTCCAATAATCACTGGGCGGTGTCATGGTCTTGCGGTCAACGCCACTTGGTGGCTGTGTACAGACCTCCGAGCACGCAACCGAGACCGACCAGCAGGAGCCAGTTGTTGCCGGAGAAGGCGAGGTTGCGCAGCATGATGACGACGACGCCGAGGATCAGCAGCACCAGCATCAGCACCGGCACCCACTGTGGGCTCACCTTCGCGGCCTCGGGTACCGGTGGTGTGTAGCGCGAGGAGGCGTTCGGCCGACCCGAAGCGGTCGAGGTCGAATCTGCCGGCGGGGTCACCCTGCCGCCCGACTTTCTCTTGGGAGGAGCCACGGGGAGACATCCTAGGCACGACTCGGTGGATCGCGTGACGGGTGCGGGTTCGACCGAACGATGGCAGGATTGTCGGGTGGCGAAGGTGCTGGTGATCGACTCCTACGACTCCTTCGTCTACAACCTCGTCCAGTACCTGGGTGAGCTCGGCGCGGAGCCGGTGACCGTCAGGAACGATCAGGTCTCCGTCGAAGAGGCCCTTGCCCTCGGTGTTGAGGCGGTGCTGGTGTCCCCGGGTCCGGGTCGGCCTGAGAACTCCGGGATCATCTGCGAGGCGATCTCCGCGTTCGGGGAGCGGGGGATTCCGGTACTCGGCGTCTGTCTCGGTCATCAGGCCATTGGGCACGTATTCGGCGGGAGTGTGGTTCGGGCCCCTGAACTCATGCACGGCAAGACCTCCGAGGTCGATCACGACGGTGTCGGTGTGTTCCATGAACTCCCCACCCCGCTGACGGTCACCCGTTACCACTCGCTCGTCATCGAGCCCGAGAGCGTTCCGGATGAGCTGGAGGTGTCCGCCACCACGGCCGACGGGACCGTGATGGGCGTACGTCACCGAGAGCTTCCGATCCACGGGGTGCAGTTCCATCCCGAGTCGATCCTGACTCGTGATGGAATGCGTCTGATGCGAAACTTTCTCGCGAATTCGCAGGTGTTACTCTGACCCGATGATTGGCTCTTCCGCGGCACAGTCAGAACTGCACCAGAGTCGACAGGACAGCTACGAGGCCTCACGCAGACACCGGCTCGCCCTGCTTGATCCAGGTACGGGACTCGTGCGCAGCGAACTGGTTGAACTACGGGACTGTCCGGCTTGCTTCTCAACTGACAAGAGAAAACTCTTCGTGAAGGACGGTGGCACCTACAACCGTTGCCTCTCGTGTCAGACGATCTACCTCAGTCCGGTCCTGAAGGATGATCAGTTGGCGGAGTACTACGCCAACAACCACGCCTTTCAGGCACAGAGCCACGTGGACGAGAGCGAGTTCTATCGCGCGATCTACTCCCATGGTCTGGATGTGATCCAGCGCCACTCCGGGTCGGGCCTGCTCCTTGATGTTGGCTGCTCAGCGGGAGCCTTCATGGAGATCGCCCAAGAACGTGGTTTCGAGGTGCGCGGCTTGGAACTCAACTCCCAAGAGGCGGAGATCGCCCGATCGAAAGGCTTCAAGGTGGCGGAGTTTGACCTCCTCTCGCTCGACTCGGGCGAAACCTTCGACGCGATCTCGCTTTGGGACGTCTTCGAACACCTGAAACGGCCGGATCTCCTCTTGAGAAAGGCACTATCACTGCTCAATGAGGGGGGACTCCTGTTCCTGCAGATTCCGAGTGCCGACTCGCTATCAGCGCGGGTGCTCCAGGAGCGTTGCAACATGTTCGACGGCGTTGAACATGTTGCTCTCTACACCCATAGTTCGATCAGGGATCTCCTCGAGCGCGAGAAGTTTGAGATCTTGGAGATCATCGACGTCATCGACGATCGAGGAGCGATCCTCAACCACTTGGACTTCGAGGATCCGTACGCGGGATCGTCGTCAAGTCAACTGGGGGATCTGTTTTCCGTCGACTTCCTGTTGAACAACGATCTCGGGTACAAGATGCAGATCCTGGCGCGAAAGGCCTAGGGCGAGAGCACTCCCCGCTCGCGGTCGCTCTAGGCGATAGACAGCCCTCCATCCACCACGAGTCTTTGGCCCGTCATGTTGGCCGAGAGATCGCTCGCAAGGAAGCCGACCGCTCCAATCAGGTCGTCCTCGGTCGACATGCGTCCGAGTGGGGTCTTGGAGACGTAACGGTCACGGAAGGCCTCCGGCTGACCCCTCTCGATTCCACCGGGACAGATCGTGTTGCATCGGACATGCGGTGCGAGCGTCGTGGCCAGCCAACGGGACAACTGCTCAAGGCCGCCTTTGCTCGCGAAGTACGCGGCCGGTGAGGCCATGCTCGTTCCCTCGTAGAGCGCGGGGTCCTGACCCAGGAAGCCGTAGATCGATGAGATGAGGACGATGCTCCCGTGCCCCGAACGAGTCAGTGCCGGTGTCGCGCGCTGACACAGGGTGAACGCCGAGGTGAGGTTGATCTCGATCGCCTGGCGCCACGTCTCAACCGATTGCTCGGGGAAGGGCACCGCCCATCCCGGCACGTCGTCGGTGCCGACCAGAGCAGCAGAGTGCACGACGATGTCGATGCCCCCGGTCGTCGTCTCCGCGGTGTCGACCACCGAGTGGATCTCCTCCGTGGATCTGAGATCAGCGGGAACGAAGTGCTCGGCAACCACTCCGGATCGGTCATCACGGTCGACCCGATCGGTCCCCACGACGGTGGCTCCGAGGCCGGTCAGGGTCTCACAGATGGTTCGCCCGATGTGTCCCAGCGCTCCCGTCACGACGGCCGTGCGGCCGGAGAGGTCGGAGCGTCTCACAAAGTCAGTCATGGTCCTCCTCTGTAGCCAACATCTGTGCGATTCGTAGGTCGAACGGATCATCGATGTCGATGGCTGACAGCCGGTCGATCTCGACCATCCTCACTCGCCCGTCAAGTACGGCCCGAGAACCGAGCACGTGGGTCGGTCTGCAGACATAGGCGGCGGTGGTCAAGTCGAAGACCTCGACTGCGTCCTGACGGCGCGTGATCACGCCCTTTGGCGGGCTGACCAAGTGCGCATAACCGACTTCGTCAGATCGCACCATGTTGAAGGATGGGTGCCGGTTCGCCCGAGTGGTCGTGACCACCATGTCGCACGACTCATCGAGCGTCTCGATACACCGTTCCACGATGCCCGGTGTGCAGAAGGGTGCAGTCGGTGGCAGCGACACGAAGACATCGAAGGTTGGGGTGCCGTCGCCGTCGAGGAACCAGCCGATCGCGTGTCGCCAGGCGTCCAACTCGTGAGCGTCGTCGGCAGCCAGTTCGGGTGGCCGGAGTTCGGGCACGGTTGCGCCGTGCGTCCTCGCTTCCTCAGCGATCTCAGGATCGTCGGTCGAGACGACGACCTCAGAGATGGAGGCGGTCTCGAGGGCCGTTCGAACCGATCTCGCGATGAGCGTGAGGCCACCGACGACCTGGAGGTTCTTTCGCGGAATCCCCTTGGATCCCCCGCGGGCGAAGACGAACGCGACACATCTCGTCATGGAGCCGACCCCTGGGGAGCGCCTCGGACCGCATCAATGCAGGTGAGAACGCGTGTAGCGGCGGAGATGTCGACCATCGGGGTCTCATCTCCGCGAACGCACGCGATGAAGTGTCGCATCTGCTCGAGGTACATGTCCTCGTCGCGCGACGTTTCCATCTGATTGACCGACCCCTCGTCATCGGCCCAGTAGGCCCTTCCCGCTATGAGGTCGGCGTGCACCGAACCCCTGGTCCCAATCACCGAGAGTTGTCTGTTCGCGGGTCGTTCAAGCATGTTCATCGAGATCGATGACATTCCGTCCGCATGCCGTATCTGGACGCTTGCCGCCATCTCGACCGCTGAGCCCTCGGTACTGATGGCGATGCCTGCCACATCGCTCGGCTCCCCCATCAGCCACAGGGCGAGGTCGATCTCATGGCTGAGCTCCAAGAGCGCTCCGCCGCCCAACTCCGCAGAGAGTGAGACAGAGTCGTTGGAAGGGGTCACCCTCCAGTCGTCGATGTGCTGCCCCACATGGGCCCGGCACAGGATCGGGCGTCCGATGTGTCCATCCTCGACGAGTTCAACGACGCGCCTCACAGCCGGGTGGAAGCGAAGGCAGTACCCGATGACCACGGGAACTCCGCTGCGCGAGACGGACGTCGCGAGTCCTGCGACCGACTCGAGGGAGTTGGATAGCGGCTTCTCAACGAGTGTTGGCACTCGCGCTTGAATCAGGTGTTCGAGGGCCGGCACATGTCCGACGGCGGCGTTGGCGACCACTGCGACATCAGGTTCCCAGTTGAGCGCCGATTCCCAGTCGGAGAACACCGTCTCAACACGATCATCGATCTCGGGGCAGCGAGCGCTCGCGCCAGATGATGAGAGGCGGGCGAATCTCGCGCCGTCCGTCAGTGTTGAGGCGCACTCGATGTGGCGAAGGGCGATGGCGCCGCTGCCGACGATCAACCACTGTCGTGGGGCTTCAGGCATCGCAGATGACCTCGCAGATTCGCCCGATCTGTGTGTCGTCAAGGTTGACGGAACTGGGTACTGAGACCGATGTCGCGGCGAGATGGGATGCGATCCTCCCGTCTCCCAGACGATCGCAGGCCGAGTACGGGTCCTGGGCGCTCATCGGGCGCCAGATGGGTCGCGCCTCGACTCCCTCGCGATCAAGCCGCTCGATCAACGCATCACGGAAACCCTCGTCGGGGCACTGGAACGACGTCAGCCAACTTGACGACCTCCCGCCCTGTGGGGCCTCTGGGAAGCGGAAGCGTTCGTCGTGCACGAGATGCGCCCGATAGGTCTCCTCGATATGTCGACGGGTGTCGAGGAACTCGTCCAACTGCTCCAACTGAGCGAGCCCGACTGCCGCGGCGATGTTGGTCAGTCGATAGTTGTATCCGATCTCGTCGTGCTGGTAGGCGCCACCGGGCAGTCGCGCCTGGGTGGTCAGATGACGAGCGCGGCGAGCCAACTCAGGGTCATCGCAGGCGATCATTCCCCCTCCCCCGGAGGTGATGATCTTGTTCCCGTTGAACGAGAAGCACGCGATGTCTCCGAATGCCCCCACCTCGAGGCCGTCGCCGAACCGTGCTCCGAGGGCCTCGGCCGCGTCTTCGACGATGACGATCCCAAAGCGCTGACGGATCTCCTCGAGCGGTTCGAGATCGGCCGGGACCCCGAGGAGGTGTACGACCTCGATAGCCGCGGGAAGCGAACGTCCACGACGTGCTGAGTCGGTGATGTGGTCTGCCACGATCTCGCAGTTGAGGTTCCAACTGTTGATTTCGCTGTCGACGAGCACTGGAGCCGCCCCGCAGTAGGCGATCGCGTTGGCCGAGGCGATGAAGGTCAGATCGGAAACCGGGACATGCGTGCCGGCCTTCACCCCGGCCACCACGAGAGCGACGTGGAGGGCGGAGGTCCCGCTCGAACAGGCGACCGCGAACTTCCGGCCCACCCGCGCCGCGAAGGCCTCCTCGAAGCGTTCGACGAACGGCCCGACCGATGACACGAATCCGCTGTCGATGCACTCGTTCAGGTAGTCCCGTTCGTTCCCCTCCATGACCGGGACGCTGAGCGGGACTCTGCTCATCGGTGGTAGCGGTGCGCGTTGGTGGTGTCGCGGGACTTCAACCATTCGGCAGTTCGCTCGAGGCCGTTCTTCAGTCCGACGTTCGGAGACCACCCGAGAGTCTGCTGCGCTCTTGCCGGATCGGACAGAAGGACCTCGACCTCGCTGTCGGGGGGACGAATTCGCTCGTCATCGGTGACGATCACCGAGTTGCTCCCCGTGATCTCGCGGCAGAGCTCGACCAGATCGCCGATCGAGATGCTCTCCCCGGTCCCCAGCTGGACGGTCTGACCCGGTTCGAGGCTCGACTCGCCGATTCTGACGAATCCGTCCACGGTGTCCTCCACGAACGTGAAGTCGCGCTTCGGGTGGAGACTGCCGAGCCGGATCTCGGTCGCATCGCTCAACATCTGCATGAGGACGGTCGGGATGACGGCGCGCAACGACTGACGTGGCCCGAAGGTGTTGAAGGGCCGCAGCGTGAGTACATCCACTCCGAATGAACTCGCGTACGCACGGCAGAGGTCGTCTGCACTCGCCTTGGTCGCCGCATAGGGCGACTGTGGCCGGATCGGGTGGTCCTCACTGATCGGCGTGGTCTTCGGTGTCCCGTACACCTCGGAGGTGGAGGTGTGGATGACGCGAGTCCCGTCGTGCCGTCTGGCTGCCTCGAGGACGTTCAGGGTGCCGGTGATGTTGGTCTCGACGAATGATCGGGGTGCCTCGTAGCTGAAGGGAATCGCGATGAGTGCCGCGAGGTGGAAGACGGTGTCGTGCCCCTCCACGAGCCGACTCACGAATTCGGAGTCGCGCACGTCACCGAGGTGCACGTTCGCCCGGTCCCAGATTCCGGGTACCTCGTCGAGCCAACCGAGTGAGCCGTTCGAGTTGTACATGCAGAGTGCGGAGACCTCTACGCCGTCGTCGAGCAGGCGCTCAACGAGATGGCTGCCGATGAAGCCGTCTGCCCCTGTGACGAGGGCTCGTCCTATGTCGCTCATGCGGTGCCCCTTGCCTCACGGAGATCTTCCGGTCTCCCGATATCGATCCAGTCACCGTCGATCTCCCAGTGTCCCACCCTGTGGCCCGCGTCGAGGCACGACTGGATCAACTCCGTCATGGGGAAGTCGCGGTCGGAGCGCACGAGACCGAGAAGCTCAGGGTTGATCACGTAGATTCCCGCGTTCACGGGCCATGAGGCATTCGGCTTCTCGTCGATCTGTTCGACCGACCCCTCCGGTCCGAGTTGCAGCACGCCGAAGGGCACCTCGATCGAGTGCGTCTGGGAAGCGAGCGTCAGGTCGTTCTCGATCTGTCGATGGGACGTCAGCATGGCCCGCAGGTCGAACCGGGTCATCAGGTCGCCGTTCAACGCGATGATCGGATGCTCCAAGTGGTACGGCGTCAGCAGACTGAGGGCACCCCCGCTACCCAGGGGACGATCCGCAGGGTCGCGCAAGTACGTGATGGAGCAACCGAAGTCGGAGCCGTCGCCGAGGTGGTGCTCGATCTGATCGGCGAGGTATCCCGTGCTCACGAAGAATGTCCGAATCCCCTCGCTCACGAGGTGGAGGATGATCCACTCGATCACCGGTCGGTCCGCGACCTTCAGCAGAGGTTTCGGAACCGACTCCGTGAGTGCGCCGAGGCGCGTTCCCCGGCCGCCGGCCATGATGAGCGCAGCATTCGGGAGGGTCTTGGGCCCGATGATCTCGTTGAGGAGATGAATCCCGGTCACAGTTCCGTGCTCGTCGAGAATCGGAACGAATGAGACGTCTCGTGCGCGCATGAGGTCTAGCACATCGGCCCTCGATGTGCGATCGGACACGGTAAGCGGCTCGGGTTGCACAAAGTTGTCGACGACATCCCCGAGTTGGTAACCGGCCAACAGAGCTCTCCGGAGATCGCCATCGGAGACGACTCCGATGAGTTGGCTGTCCCCGCTGATGACGACCGCCCCGCGCGCATGGCCTTTCTCAATCGCCCCGAGCGCGTCGAGGATTGAATCACCGGGTCGAATCGTCAGATCGGCCAGCGGTGTTCGGACCGAAGACATATCGGGATTGTGCCACGCGTGTGGACCTTTGCGGACGGTTACGCTCATCGCGTGTCCAAGTTCGAAGGCCGACGGGCTGTGGTCCTCGGAACCGGCGGCCTGTCCCGTGAAATGGCGCAGTTGCTCACGCAGATCGTTGACGTCCCGAACTTCATGGGATTTGTGGCTGAGCGTGGATGCTCAGAGGGCGAAGGGCACTACCCGGCAACGATCGGCGATGATGACTGGCTGGTGGCGCAGGCTGGGACGGCGCAGTCACCGCTCGTTGTCCTTGGTGCCGGATTTCCGACGGCACGTCGACGAATGTGGGATACGGCGGCTGGGGCCGGACTCGAGGTCCTCGGTCTTGTCCACCCCACGGCGGTGGTGGATACCGACAGGGTCGAGCTCGGTGCCGGAGCGGTGATTTGTGCGGGTGTCGTCATCACCTGCGAGGTCTCGATCGGCGACGGCGCGATCGTCAATTGGAACGCGACCATCGGACACGACGCCCGGATAGGTCGCTTCACCGTCGTGAATCCCGGGGCGAACATCGGTGGCAACGTCGACGTGGGGGACGGCGTTCTCGTCGGTGCTGGGGCCGTCATCCTGCAGGGCCTCAAGATCGGCGACGGGGCGACCATCGGTGCAGGCGCCGTCGTCACGAAGGATGTAGTCGCTGGTCAGACAGTGGTCGGGGTTCCGGCCCGTGTTGTGGAGTCCCTCTGAGATGGAGCTCTGGTCTCGGATCCAGGGCGAAGGCCCCGTTGTCGTGATCGCGGAGGCGGGCGTGAATCACGATGGATCGGCTGACGACGCCCACGAGCTCGTCGAGCTCGCCGCGAGGACCGGCGCTGATGCGGTGAAGTTCCAGACCTTCAGGGTGGATGCCCTGACATCGACGGATGCCGCGAGTGCTGGGTATCAGATATCGGCGACCGGCCATCAGCAGCAGTATGAGATGTTGTCGAACCTGTCGTTGCCTGATTCGGCGTGGGCAGAACTCCACGAGCACGCGCATTCACTCGGTCTCGGGTTCCTGTCGACGCCGTTCGACCTCGAGAGCGCGGAGCTGCTGGCCGGACTGGGCATGGAGCTCGTCAAGGTGCCGAGTGGCGAGATCACCAATCTGCCGCTTCTCAGGGAGTTCGCGGCGATGTTCGACCACATGCTCATTAGCACGGGAATGGCATCTCTGGGTGAGGTCGAGTCAGCCGTATCAGCGATACGGGACCGAGCTGCCGGAGCGCTCATGCACTGTGTCTCCGCCTACCCGGCTCCCATCGACCAGTTGAATCTCGCCGCCATCGAGACCCTCCGGAAGCACTTCCACCTGCCCGTCGGTTGGTCGGATCACTCCATCGGCCTCTCATCAGCTCAGATCGCGGTCGCGCTCGGAGCCACGGTTGTGGAGAAGCACGTGACGCTTGACCGCTCGCGCCGAGGGCCGGATCATGCTGCGTCGGCGGACGCCGACATGATGTCGGAGTTTGTCAGAGGAGTCCGACGTGCCGAGCAGATGGTCGGGAGCGGTGTCAAGGAGCCGCAGGCCTGTGAGCTCGACTCTCGGGAAGTGTCGAGAAGGTCGTGGCACTCACGGTCCCGACTCGAGCAAGGACACGTTCTCTGTCAGGAGGATCTCGTCGCCTTGCGTCCGGGATCGGGTATCAGTCCCGCGGAATCAGTCGTCGGCCGTCGTCTCTCAGTCTCGGTAGAGAGCGGGACTCTGCTGCGATACGAGATGCTCGATGGGTGATCGGGTGAGCGTCGCGGTTGTCACGACAACGCGGGCGGACTACCACATCCTGCGACCACTCATTGAGGATCTCGACAACGATCCGGCTTTCGACCTGGACCTGATCGTCACCGGCACCCACCACTCACCGGAGCATGGGAGCACGGTCGACATGGTCCGCAGCGCGATCGATTCGATCACTGAGATCGATGCCGGGTTTCGAAGCAGCGACGTGATCGAACTCGTCCGTTCGTGTGGTGTGCTCGGAACCGAGCTCGCCGTTCATCTACGTGCTGCTCGCCCCGACGTGTTGCTCCTGCTCGGGGACCGGTTCGAGCTGCTCACTGTGGCGCAGGTCGCTCTGCTCCTGGGGATCCCGATCGCCCATGTGCACGGCGGCGAGATCACCCGAGGGGCGATCGATGACTCGGTGAGGAATGCCCTGACCCAGGTCGCGGATGTCCACCTGGTCGCGGCGACCGAATTCGCTGATCGTGTTCTGCAACTCGGGGCGGACCCCACCTCTGTTCACAATGTCGGCGCGCTCGGTGTGGATGCCGCACTCCGCGGTCATTCTCAGGATCGCTCCGATGCGCTCTCGTCGACCGGCTTGCCGGACATCCCCTATGTCGTTGTTGCTCTGCACCCGGAGACAAGGGGATCCGCGACGGTCGACCAGTTGTTCCAGGCGGTCGCAGGGGCTCTGGAGGGATTTCCTGACCTTGGGGTTGTCGTGACGGCACCGAACACGGATCCGGGTGGGGATGAGCTCTCGATGCTGCTCCGACAGTGGGCCGAGCGACGGGATCGAGCGTGTTTTGTCGCGTCGCTCGGGGTCGATTTCCCCACAGTGGTGGCGCATGCGGTGGCGATCATCGGCAACTCCTCGAGTGGGATCATCGAGGCCCCGGCTCTCATGACCGCGACGGTTGACATCGGCGACCGTCAACTCGGCCGCCCGAGGTCCTCGTCGGTCCTCCGCGTCGAGCCTTCTGTCGATCCAGTCCGTGACGCGATCACGCAGGTCTGCGATGGTCTGGTCTCATTCAGCGATATGCCCTACGGGCGGAGCGGTTCTGTCGACAGGGTCCGCGAGGCGCTCCTGCTGGTTCCTCACATGACACGGATCGCAGAGAGATAATCACAGAGACGACGCTGTTGCGATCTCACGATCGGTACCGTCGAACACGCTCGACAGAAAGGAACTCGACATGGAGGAACTGAAGTGGTGCTCAACCTGCCTCAACATGTCCACCCGTCCGAGAATCCAGTTCGATGAATCAGGCCGCTGCAATGCGTGTGTTTGGGCGGAGACGAAGAAGCATCTCGACTGGTCGGCGCGAGCAACCGAACTCGAACATCTCCTCGACCGTCACAGGTCGTCGACGGGGGCGTTCGACTGCGTCGTCCCGGTGAGCGGAGGGAAGGACGGCTCCTACGTCGCTCACCAACTGAAGCACGTGTTCGGAATGAATCCTCTCGCGGTGACGGTTCGGCCCCCGTTGTCCCTGCCGCTCGGTGATCGCAACCTTCTCAACTTCATCAACTCGGGTTATGACCACATCCACGTCACCCCTAATGCGGGAGCCATGAGGGCGTTGAACCGAATAGGCCTGATTGAGATGGGCTTTCCCTACTACGGCTGGCTCATGGCGATTCAGGGCGCGGTCATCCGGATGGCCTGCGACCTCGGACTCGGCCTGATCTTCTATGGAGAGCACGGAGAGGTGGAGTACGGCGGCTCAACTGAGACGAGTCACTCTCCGACCGTGACGGTCCCGTTCATGAAGAAGGTCTTCCTGGAGGGCGGTTACGAGAAGGTCCTCGATGCTGCGGAGCTGCCGGAGGGGGAACTCGAGTTCTTCCGATTCCCAACAGAAGAGCGCTTGAGCGGGGCAGAGGTTGAGATCGCTCACTGGTCCTACTTCGAGAACTGGGATCCCTACCGCAACTACCTAGTCGCGAAGGAGCACTGCGGGCTGGAGGAGGCCGACGGCACCAATGCGGGGACGTTCACGAACTTCGCGCAGAACGATCAGGCCCTCTACGCGTTGCATGCGTTCTTGATGTACCTGAAGTTCGGCTTTGGGCGAGCGACGCAGGATGCCGGTATTGAAATCCGTCGCGGTGCGATGACACGTGAACAGGGACTGAATCTCATCAGGCTCTACGACGGCCGCTTTCCATCGGAGTTCCTTGACACCTACCTCGACTACTACCAACTCGAGAGGACAGCCTTCTTCGACGTCCTCGATCGCTGGGCAAATCCAGAGTTGTTTTCGCGAGAGGGTGAGACGTGGACGCCGACCTTCCAGCCGGTGTGAGAGTCCGACGACCCGTCGCGGTCGTCGATATCGGAATGGGCAACCTGCAGTCTGTTGCCTCGGCCCTCACCTTTGTTGGGGCATCACCTCATCTGGTGTCAGAACCGGAGGAACTTGAATCCTTCGAGTTGATGGTGCTCCCAGGTGTCGGTTCCTTCCGAACTGCCTCGGAGCGGCTGGGAGCGGTGAGTCTGGACGAAGCACTGGTGCGACGCGTGGAGTCCGGAGCGGCGCTGCTCGGAGTCTGTCTTGGTATGCAGCTGCTCGGCGTCGAGTCCACCGAGGATGGTCATTCACGAGGCCTCGGTTTCGTCGACATGCGTGTGGAGCGTTTCTCCGAGCACGAAGTCGGGCACGCTCCGATCCCACACGTCGGGTTCAGTCCAGTTGATTTCGAGCCTCATCCGATCATGGAGGGGATTCCTTCGGGAACAGACTTCTACTTCGTCCACTCCTTCAGGTCCGCGAGTCCGATTGACGGGGCGTGGTGCGCCGAGACGAGGTACGGGCTGAGTTTCGTGTCGGCGGTGTCCACGGGCTCTGTGTTCGGAACCCAGTTCCACCCCGAGAAGAGTCAGGGCCAGGGACTCAGGCTCCTCAGCAACTTTCTTCGGATGAATCTGTGATGAGGCCGAGGCTGATCTTCACCTTGCTGTACGCAAGTGGGGCATTCATGCTCAGCCGAAACTTCCGCCTCCAGAAGATCGGTGATCTTCGTTGGCTCATGGACAACTACCAGTTTGGTCTCGTGGCTGAGTCGATCGATGAGTTACTCATCCTCGATGTCAGCAGAGGAGAACAGCAGTCGGTCGAATTCCTCAACGCAGCGTCCTCCGTCGTCGCCGACTGTTTCGTCCCGGTCGGTTTCGGGGGTGGCGTCAGGAGCCTTCGGCAGATGGACGCGCTCTTTCGAGCAGGCGCTGACAAGGTCGTACTCAACACGCCTCTGTTCGAGGAACCGGATCTCGTCTCAGACATCGCTCGGGAAATCGGCGCCCAGTCGATCGTCGCGTCGGTAGATGTGAGGTCTGTTTCCGAAAGACAGGTCATGACGACCAACGGAAGTATGGAGGTCTCGGGTGACCTGCCGTCTGCACTGGTGCACCTCGCAGATCTCCCGTTCGGTGAACTGCTACTGAACTCCATCGATAGAGACGGCACTGGTATGGGGTTGGACTTCGGCCTTCTCGACGAGATTCCGAGCAAGGTTGCTCGGCCGGTGATCCTCTCGGGGGGTGTCGGGAATGCCGCTCATATCGCCGAGGCCCTCCGGGACCCACGCGTCTCTGCCGTCGCGACAGCCAATCTGTTGAATTTCGTCGGTGACGGTCTCATGAGAGCGAGAGGTTCACTTGTCGAGGAGGGATTCAACCTCGCGTCTTTCATCCCTTGGAAAGAGGATTCCAGCGCGTGAGCGCTGGACGCGACCCCTCCGGAACTTCCTCCTCACTGCCGAGTAGGATCGGGGTACGTTCCGGCCGACACGCGGCCACACCGAGCGAGGAGCGTGCCCATGCCCGTCACCGTCGTCGTCGGCGCCCAGTGGGGTGAC
>Ga0181582_10001094_pt1 | contig 20627 bp, 9 predicted proteins | sample 071ome_32_FD_132438 | JGI IMG/M metagenome (GOLD analysis project Ga0181582, IMG submission 132438) | Coastal salt marsh microbial communities from the Groves Creek Marsh, Skidaway Island, Georgia - 071405AT metaG (megahit assembly) | ecosystem: Environmental > Aquatic > Marine > Intertidal zone...
ACCTTTGCAGGCCTCGCATTTGTCGGGGCCTTTTTCTCCTCGGCGCAGGCCGCGGATCTGTCGCCCGCGAAGAAGGAATTCTTCGAGACACGCGTCCGTCCCGTGCTTGCACAGAACTGCTACAAGTGCCACAGCAAGGCCAACGACATGCTCAAGGGTGGCCTGACCCTGGACACTTCGGATGGTGTCCGCAAGGGAGGGGACTCCGGGCCCGCCGTGGTTCCCGGGCGACCTCAGGACAGCCTGCTGGTCAAAGCCATCCAGTACCACGACGAGGATCTCGTCATGCCGCCCAAGAAGAAGCTTTCGGATCCCGAGATCCGCGATCTGACCGCATGGGTGATCATGGGCGCGCCTTTCCCGGAAGGGGCTGCCACCGTAGCCTACTCCTACGATGAAGGCACACTGGGTCACTGGTCGTTCGTGCCTGTCGAGAAGAAGCCTGTTCCGACGGTCGAGCACCAGGATTGGGTCCAGACGGAGATCGACGCCTTCGTGGCCAAGCGCCTTGAGGAAAAGGGCATGGTTCCCGGTGAGAAGGCTGACAAGAGGACCCTGCTTCGTCGGGTGACCTTCGACCTGATCGGACTGCCTCCCTCTCCCGAGGAAATGGATGCCTTTGTCAATGATGACTCGCCAGACGCCTACGCGAAGGTCGTGGATCGGCTCATGAAGTCCAAGCACTTCGGTGAACGTTGGGGACGTCACTGGCTCGACGTGGCGCGCTTCTCGGAAACCAAGGGTGATGCCAACCGCCGCGAGGTTCCCTTCTATCCCTTTGCCTGGACCTACAGAGACTACGTCATCGATGCCTTCAACAATGACAAGCCCTACAACCAGTTTGTCATGGAACAGATTGCCGCTGACCACATCTTCCAGCGCAGCAAGGACAAGAATCCCGATTCCCTGGCGGCGCTCGGATTCCTCACCTTGGGCAATCGTTTTGATGGACAGCGGGAGGAAATCATCAACGATCGCATCGACACCATCACCAAGGGTTTCCAGGGCATGACGGTTTCCTGCGCCCGTTGTCACGATCACAAGTTTGATCCGATTCCCCAGGCCGATTACTACTCGCTTCGTGGCATCCTGAATTCCTCTCGAGAGCCGGAGGATCTTCCCCTGATCGAGCAACCCAAGGATACGCCCGAATACCGGGAATACCTCACCGAGAAGGCCAAGCGCCAGGAAGCCCTGGACCAGTTTTATGAGGAAGAGGTGAACGCTTGGTTGGCGAAGATGAGGAAACATTCAGAGCCTTTCCTGATGGCCCTGGCAGTTGCCGGAAACGATCGGGACATGGCGAATGATCTTCTGAATCAGGACAAGGATCTCAATCGGGATGACAAGCGATATGGTCAGGGCTTGTGGAGACAGATCATCAATGCGAGCCGCAATCGCCGTAACCATCTGAACACCATCTTCAAGCCTTGGCACGAGTATGCCAAGCTGCCCAAGAACAACTTTGGACGTAAGGGACTCGAAGTGACTCAGGACATCGTGACTGACCGCGGTGTGAATCCACGCGTGGCCCGCGAGTTCAAGTCGAGGGTTCCCCGAAACATGGCCCAGGTTGCGAAGATCTATGCCGACCTTTTCGTGAAGGCCGAGGACATGATGGAACGTGAGAAGACGGTTCGACCCAAGTCCACCCGGCTTCGTGATGATTACATGGAGGCACTTCGCGGCGTTGCCTACATGGTCAATACTTCCCGAGATGCGGACCTGACACCCTTTGACCGGGTTGAGCGCTTCCTGCCAAGACGCATGCAAGGCAAGGAGACCAGTCTTCGCGGCAGGCAGGCCCAGCTTGATGCATCCCACCCAGGCGCTCCTGCCCGTGCGATGGTGATGGTTGACAAGGCCAAGGGTGAGGATTCACCCATCTTCATTCGTGGTGAGGCACGCAGCCGTGGTGAATTGGTTCCCCGCCAGTTTTTGAAGGTTGTTGCCAAGAAGGGTGAGCGGCGCCCCTTCACCGTGACCGAAAGCGGCAGGCTGGAGCTGGCCAATGAAATTGCCCGGAAGGACAACCCACTTACCGCACGGGTCATGGTGAACCGTATCTGGCATCACCTCTTCGGTGAAGGCTTTGTCCCGACTCCTGATGACCTGGGAACACAGGCAGACCTGCCAAGTCACCCTGACCTTGTGGACTGGATGGCCCACACCTTCATGTATGAGGACAACTGGTCCGTCAAATCGACGATCCGCCGGGTTGTGATGTCGAGCGTCTACCAGCAGACCAGTGCGAACAATCCTCGTTACGCGCAGATCGATCCGGACAACCGCCTCCTGTGGCGTGCCAACATCCGCCGCCTGGACTTCGAGGCCCTTCGTGATTCGCTCCTGGCGATTGGTGGCGATCTCGACCGGTCGATCGGTGGCAAGTCATTTGAACTTCAGGATGAAAATGCCCACCGCAGGACGGTCTACGCCAAGATTGATCGTGGACGTCTTCCCGAGGTTTTGAATCATTTCGATTTCGCCAATCCGGACATGACCACGGGCAAGCGTTACGAGACCACCGTGCCTCAGCAGGCGTTGTTCATGATGAACAGTCCCCTGGTGGTCGAGCTGGCCCGTGACCTGGTGCAAAGACAGGACTTCAAGGCGCTCGAGTCTGAGGAGGACCGTATCAAGCTTCTCTACGAACTCATCTTCCAACGTCTTCCTGACGAGAAGGACATCGAGCTCGGGCTGAGCTTCCTCAACCAGACGGAGGATGACGTGGATGTCGCCGCCGTTGAAGAGGCCCAACAAAAGAACAACAAGGGACGCAACAATCGCAACCGTTCAAAGGTTCGAGCTCCCTTGGATGCCTGGTCCAAGTATGCCCATGCGCTGCTGCAGACCAATGAAACGACCTTCATCAATTGATGGGTTTTCCCAATCCAATTCGCAGAGACCGTCCTGGGATCAGGACGGTCTTTTTTCGTACCTTGACCTGGGATGCTTTGGGGTGGATGTAGGGTTCGTTCATGAAGGTCTTGATCACGGGAGCCTCAGGTCTGATAGGAAGTGCGCTGGCGAATGCGTTTGTTCGTCAGGGATGGGAGATCCATACCCTTTCCAGGAAACGGCCGATGGCGGCGCGGGAACATCATTGGGATGTTGATAAGGGGGAGATCCTGCTTCCCGATATTCCAATGGATGTGGTGGTCCATCTGGCGGGTGAAAACATCGCTGGTGGTCGCTGGACAAGGGAACGGAAAAGGAAGCTTAGGGAAAGCCGGATCAACGGCACCAGACTCCTTGTCGAGGAACTGAAGAAGGGCGGCCGGTTGCCACGGCGTTTCTTGAGCGCTTCCGCAGTGGGGATCTATCAACCGGTTGATGGCTCTTCGGTTGCTGAGGATGCGCCCGTGGCGGAGGGATTCCTGGGTGGGCTAGCTTCGGACTGGGAGGCGGAGGCGATGGCACTGGAGGGAGTTCCGGTAGCCTGCATGAGATTCGGCATCGTTCTGGGGCGGGGTGGTGGGGTCCTCGGAAAAATGGAGTTACCCTTCAAGTTGGGTCTGGGAGGAGCGCTCGGGGACGGTTCCCAATGGATGAGTTGGATTGCCCTTGAGGATGTGGTGAAGGCAGTCCTGTTCTTGATTGCGAAGCCGGAGATCACGGGTGCGGTCAACCTCACCAGTCCTGAGCCCTGCACCAACTCGGAGTTCACGAAGGCTCTTTCCAAGGCGCTTCACAGACCTGCCTTCATCCCGGTACCCGCCTTCTTCTTGCGATTGGTCTTTGGTGAAATGGCGGACGCTGCCCTTTTGGCTTCATCCCGCGTCATTCCCCAACGACTGATGAAGGAAGGCTTTGAATTCGGACACTCCCGGATCGTGGAAGCCCTGAAATCAATCTATTCCGATTGATTTGGATTCGAAGGTTTGTTGATGGTTCCGGGTCCATGCGTTAAACCATCATCGTGCTTGCGAAATTCCTGCTTGGTCCGGCCGGTTCGGGCAAGACATGGACCTGTGTCAATGAGGTGCAAAAGGAGTTGATCCGGTCTCCTGAGGGGCCGCCGCTCATATTTGTGGCACCCAAACAGGCGACCTTTCAGATCGAAAGGCAGGTCTTGTCGGGTGAAGCACTGTCGGGATTCACGCGGCTTCAGATCCTTTCCTTCGAGCGCCTTGCAAAATGGGTCCTTGAACAGGTGGGTTCCGCAGTCCCGAGGGCGTTGACCACGCAGGGAAGGATGATGGTTCTGAGGGCCATGATCATGGAGATGGAAACGGAGCTGAAGGTGTTCCGGTCCAGTTGTCGCTCCAAGGGCTTTGCCAGCGAGCTGGGAAACCTCTTTGCGGAACTGGTCCAATACAAGGTCAGGAGCGATCATCTGGAAGATGCGACCGAGCGCCTGGCCCTCAGATCCCTGAGGGAGAAGGTCCGTGATGTGGCTCTCATCCTGAAGCGCTATCGGGAATGGAAACGAAAGCATGGTCTGATCGACCCCGAGGAAATCCTTCAATATGCGACTGAGGCCATCGTGGCGCACCGACATGCCTCCTCGAAGAAAGCGCATGAGATGATCGGTGGACTTTGGTTGGATGGGTTTGCTGAGATGACCACGGCAGAGGTGGACTTCCTGGTCTCGGTGATTCCCCATGCCGGCCAATCGACGCTGGCCTTCTGTCTCGCCGACAAGAACCCGCGCGGGCTGAAGTGGCATTCCTCCTGGAACATCGTCGCCCAATCCTATCGTCGGCTGGAGATGAAGCTCAGGGATGGTGGGATCGCTCCCCGGAGTGAATACCTGAAGAACCACCGCCAGTTGGGCCGCTTCAATCATGCTCCCCAGCTTAAACACCTCGAACAATACTGGGAGAAACCGTCGACCTGGATGAATCCCGAGCCCCTGCTGCCGGCCCAGCTTGAAATGGTTGCCTGCAATCGGCCTGAGGCGGAGGCGGTCCATGCCGCGCGACAAATCCTGCGCCACGTCAGGAACAAGGGCCGTTATCGCGAATGTGCCGTGATTGTCAGGAGTTTGGAAGGCTGGCATGCGATACTCCGAAGGGTCTTTGAAAGCTACCGCATTCCCTACTTCATGGATCGACGGGAGCCCATCAGCCACCATCCGCTTACCGAGCTGACCCGTTCCGTCATTCGTCTGGCGGCCTTTGATTGGCCGCATGAAGACTGGTTCAGCATCCTGAAGACAGGACTGGCCTGGGTTTCTCTCGACGATGTTGATGAGCTTGAAAACGAGGCGCTCGAACATGGCTGGAAGAAGCAGCGTTGGCTGGAGTCTCTGGATGAATCCGAGAAGACCCCAGAGGGAAGGCGGCGATGTCACCAGAGATGGAACGCAGGGCGCGAGCGCATTGTGCAACCCTTTCTGCATTTCCTCGAGGCTTTGCGGGACCTGGATTTCGAGCCCAATGGCAAACAACTCTGTCAGGAGTTGATGCGACTGTGGAATGCCCTTGAGATTGAAAAGCAACTGAGGGACTGGGCGGTGGAATCGGAAGGCAACCACGTCCATGAGACGGTCTGGAATGAAATGGATCGTTGGTTGGCCAATGTGGAAACCGCGCTCGGCGACAGCCGGATGAACCTGCGAAGCTGGCTTCAGGTCCTGGATGCGGGATTGGATCACCTGACCGTTGGTGTGGTTCCTCCCAAGCTGGACCAGGTCATGATTGGTGCCATCGATCGTTCCCGGAGCCCCCGACTCAAGTTGGTGATGGTGCTGGGTCTGAACGAGGGGCAGTTTCCGACTCCTCCGGGTTCCACGAGCCTCCTGACCGATGCCGATCGCAAGGGTCTGGACGAGGGGGGGATCCACCTTGCGCCGGACAGGCGGGCACAGATCGGAAGGGAAAGGTTCTACGGCTACATTGCCTTCACACGTTCTTCGGAGAAGCTGATCCTGAGCTGGTCGGACCGTGGTGCCGGAGGAGAGGAGACACGGGCTTCCAGTCTCGTGGCAAGGGTCCGATCGATGTTTCCGGATTCGGTCGTTGGTCATTTCTCTGAAGAGGATGTGGATGCCCAACCTGAAGCCGAGTGCGAGCTCCGGTCCCGCATGATCCGCCATTGGCATGCGGATCCCGATCTAGAATTGCAGATGCCCCCGGAATGGGATGCGCTCCAGCGGAATCTGCGGCCTGTCATTGAGGGAATGAGGGAAGACCGGCTCTCGACCGAATGGTCCACGGCCTTGTATGGAGATGAGCTCAAGGGATCCGTCAGCCGCCTGGAGCAGTTTGCCCAATGTCCCTTCCAGTTCTTTGTGGGTGTGGGCCTCAAGGCCCAGGAACGCAAACAGTTCGAGGTCGATGCACGGGAGAGGGGAAGTTTCCAGCACGAAGCACTTCAGCTACTTCATGAAAGGATCCGGGAATCAGGATTGAAATGGTCTTCTGTGGATCCGGATCAGGCGGTTGCCATCCTGGATGAGGTGACGACCGGACTCCGGCGGACCTTTCGTGACGGACTCTTTGAACACGAGGCAAAGAATCGTTTCGAGGCGGGGCAGATGGTCCAACAGCTGAGGCAGTTCGTCCGGACCATCTTTGGCTGGTTGAACACCTACCAGCTGGAGCCAGTGGCCGTTGAGCTTCCCTTTGGAATGAAGGAGGAGGACCTGGGCAGACCTTCCGAGCCTGCATGGACGATCGAGCTTGAAGGTGGCCAGAGGATTGTCTTCCGGGGAATCATCGATCGTGTCGATGCGTGGGAGGATCCCCAGTCAGGCGACGTCTTCTTCAGTGTCATGGATTACAAGAGCAGCGAAAGAAGGATCGATCGCAAGCTTCTCGACAATGGCATCCAGATCCAGCTGCCCGCCTACGCGAAAGCCCTTCTCAACGCGAACCGGCTGGGCAGTTTCATGCCTGGGCGCAGGATCCATCCGTCCGGCTTCTTCTACCTGAACCTCCGTGGCTCTTTCAGTTCAGCTCCTTCGCGGGATGAGGTCATTTCGGATCCCGACTCGGTCCTCAGGAAGGCCTACCAACATCACGGGAGTCTCGATAGCGAACACCTGGATCTCTTCGACAGCGGTGCCCTTTCCACCGGTCAGGCGAGCGGACAGTTTGGATTCACCATGACTCCCAAGGGAAACCTGAGGAAGGGAGGTTCCGTAGCCGTCCCAGCGGAGACATTCCAGAAGGTGTTGGATCAGACCGAGGCACTGGTGCGTCAGATGGGCGAGGAGATCTTTCAAGGGCGGATTGAGGTGGCACCCTACAGGAAGGGGTCCTCGGAAACCGCCTGTGACCAGTGCGACTACAGGAGTGTCTGTCGTTTCAACCCATGGGTGCAGGCGTATAGGATCCTGAAGCCAAATTCGAGGAAGGAGGGCGACAAGTGAGCCGGAGGACACCCAACCAGGAGGCTGCCATTCGAGCCAAGGGAAATGTCCTCGTGATGGCGGGTGCCGGTTCGGGCAAGACCTCGACCCTCGTGAACCGCTGCCTGAGTCTGATGACCGGAGACAACCCCGTGGATGCGGACCAGATCCTGATGGTGACCTTCACGGAGGCAGCTGCCACGGAGATGAGGACGCGCATCCGGGAGGCGCTGGAGGAAGAGGCTGCACGCTCCGGCGACAGGCGTCGTCTTGAGGAGCAGCTTGCGCTGTTGGACCTGGCCAAGATCGGTACCCTCCACAGCTTCTGTCTTTCGCTGATCAGGGAACATTTTCATGAGCTTGGCCTGGATCCCCAGTTTGAGATCCTTGATGACGCCGACTCGGCTGCGATTGCAGGTGAGGTTTTGGACGGGATGTTTGAAGAGGTCTATTCGGGATCCAGTCCTGAAAGCGTTGCCGTGGCTTCGTTCATGGAGGTCTACGGTCGCGGGTGGGATCTTCCGATCCGGCAGTTCATTCTCAATCTGCATCGATTCACCCAGTCCCTGCCTGACCCTGAAGGATGGATTGCGACTCAGCTCGAGATGTATTCCGCGACCGAACCATCCGTCTGGGAGCACTGGCTGCGGGAGGTGCTGGAGGCATGGAGGCTGGAGTGGGCGGAAGCCGTGGTGTTGGTGGATCCGGAAGTGGTGAATGCCGAAATGAAGGAGGCCGTTCTGGACCATCTGGAGGGAACTGACGAACTGGATGATGCCACCATTGCCGCGCTCAAAGACCTGCTGCATGAAGGATGGGTCGGCAAGGTGGGCGATGGCAGGACGGCATTGAAGAAGCTGGCGTCCGATGCAGCCTTTCTGGAATCGATCCGGAAACCGGATGCGATGCTGGAGGACTGGAATCGAGTCCGGCCCTACATGACCACCTTGCTGGAAATGGTTGCACGTTTCTCGAGGAGACTCCGTGAAACCAAATTTGAGAGGGCGGCCCTGGATTTCTCGGACCTTGAACAATTGACCCTCGAGCTGCTGCTGGTGGATCGCAGCCAGCCTTCCGATATCGCCGCAACCTGGCGTGCCCAGATCAAGCATGTCTTCGTTGATGAATTTCAGGATATCAATGCAGCCCAGGATCGCATCATCAGGGCCCTGAGCCAGGAAGGGAGCCAGGGAAACCGTTTCCTGGTGGGTGACATCAAGCAAAGCATCTACCGGTTTCGAAGGGCCGATCACGCCATCATCAAGGACACGGCGAACCAATGGAAGAAGCCAAAGGGACCCGGGACGGTGATCTCGTTGAATGAGAACTTCAGGAGTCACGAGTGCATCCTCGGTTTTGTGAATGACCTTTTCGCTTTCCTGATGAGGCCGGAGGTGGGCAACGTGGATTTTGATGAGGACAGCCGGCTGGGTTTTGGGGCACCGGATTCCAGAGCCTATTTTTCCCATGACCCGGAGGCGGAACCCAGGGTGGAGTGCCTTTTCCTCAAGCTGGCCGGGAAGGGGAAGGATGAGGAGGGGGACGATCTGATCGACCTCGGCCGGGTGGAGAAGGAGGCCATGCAGATAGCCCGCCGCTTGAGGACATTGAAGGAACAGCGTTTCAAGGTATGGAAAAGGAAGGGGGACAAGGAGGGCATGCACCCTGTGGATTGGGAGGACATGGTGATCCTGCTGCGTTCGCCCAAGTCGCGGGCAGAGAGCTTCGCGAAGGTGTTTGCGAGGGAAGGCATTCCCCTGAAGGCGGATCGGGGTGGCTTCTTTGAATCACCCGAGGTCATGGACCTGGAGCATCTCCTCATGCTCCTGGACAACCCGCTGCAGGATGTCCCTGCCCTGACAGTCCTGAGATCTCCCCTGGTGGGCCTGTCACCGAATGAGATGGCGGCATTGAGGACCTCGGATCGCAAGGGCCTGATTTGGAATGCCGTCAAATCCGTGGTGGAAAAGAAGCCTGCAACCGAGGATCTGCCTGATCAACTGCTTGAGGATGTGAAGTCCCTCCGCGCAAAGCTGGAGGTCTTCCTCGAGCGTTTTGGACGCTGGCGGAAACTGGCGCTTCATGGCTCCGTCTCCCACTGTCTTGAAACCGCCCTATCGGATACCTGCTACCACGACTGGTTGATGGCAGATGATCGAGGAGCGGCCAATGTGGCCAACGTGGAGATGTTCGTGGGCATGGCGAGGGATTTCGAGGAGCGCCAGCGCCAGGGTTTGTTCCGGTTTTTGCATTTCCTTGAGGTGCAGAAGCAGGCTGAAGTCGATCTCGAGCCACCCTTCCTCCAGAGCGGTGGCGCGGTTCGGCTCTTGAGTGTGCATCGAAGCAAGGGATTGGAATTTCCCGTGGTGGTCTTTGGATGTCTTGGCTCGCCCTTCAACAAGGATGACATGAAGCAGGCCCTCCTTCTCGATGAACAGTATGGCATCTGTCCGAAGATCGTGGGAGAGGATGCTCCGGCCCGATACGAAAGCGTGGCCTTCTGGATGGGCAAACGACACCAGGAAAGGGAGGCTCTTGGCGAGGAGATCCGGCTCTTGTACGTGGCGCTGACGCGAGCCCGTGATCTTCTGATCCTTTCGGCCAGTGAGCAGAAGCTGGAAACACGGGAGATACCTTCTTCCAGGATGCCGGTTCATGAACTGAACCGGACCCAGGGCTACTCCGGATGGATCCGGGCCGCGTTGGGCCACCTGACTGGAAAGCCGGATTGGTATGAAAGCGATGAAGGACGGGGGAAATGGGCCTCATGGAGCATCACGGATGAAGCTTCCCTGGTTGGTTCCTCAGGTGAGCAAACGGAAACCGACACTGATCCCGGGAAGAGCCATGGTGCCGATGCGAAGCTGCTTTCAGACAAGCTTGGCAAACTGAGCTTCCATTATCGACATGCCTACCAGACAGGCGCCAACGGTAAGACTTCCGTGAGTGAGTTGAGAAGGCTCTCGAAAAAACGGGATGTCGAGGAATCAGGTCAGACCTTCGGAGGGGAAACGTGGACCGTTCACGGTGTGGATCGAGCCGGAGGGAAAACGGGAACGGGGCGGGGTGCGGCATTTGGAACCGCTCACCACGAGGTGATGCAGCACGTGGACCTTTCAAAGCCCATCACGGAAAAGGCTCTGGATGCGCAGCTGGCTTGGATGGAGAAGAAAGGACTCCTGGACCAGGGACAAAGGGAGATGATCGAACCCGCCCTGATCCTTGATTTCTGGAAGAGCAGCCTCGGAATCAGGATCCTTGAGGAACCCAGCCGGGTTCGCCGTGAACTTGCGTTTACCTCGCGTTTTCGTCCGGAGGTGCTCGCCCAGATACTGGGTCCCGGAATGGGGGCACCTGACATCCGGTCCGCGGATCTTGAGGATACGGTCATCGTGCAAGGTGTTGCTGACCTTGTGGTGGTTGGCGAAAAGGAACTGACACTCGTGGATTTCAAGACGGACAATGTTCATGGGGATGCGCTGGAGGAACGGGCGCGATCCTACCATTCGCAGTTGAGACTCTATGCGATGGCCCTAGAGGGCATATTCAACAGACCCGTCGCCTCTGCCGTTCTTTGCTTTCTCGTCTCAGGAGAGCAGCGAGAGGTACCCCTGAAATCCATTCCGCCGGAGGAAAGCCATGTTTTCAGCGGTTGATCCCACCCAGCTTCTTTGTGTCCGCTGCGGACTTTGTTGTGATGGATCGCTCCTCGATGACATCGAACTTCAGAACGAAAGCGAGGCGGATTCCGTCGAGGCCATGGGACTGGAGGTGGAGGACGACACGGAAGGTCCTCCGGTCATGACCACACCGTGTCGGGCACTGAAGGATTGCCGATGCAGCCTGTATCCCTATCGCCCCCTGGCCTGCAGGAGCTTTGAGTGCCGCTTGTTGTTGGAGGTCCGTGCGGGCAAGGTCCCCGTTGAAGAGGCGTTTGGCATCATTGGTAAGGCCAGGCAAAGCCCGGAGGAAAATTGGGTGCGCCCTCGGTTCCTGTGGGAGGACTGAAACCGAATCTTCACCTTGGCGGGCTTTTCATTCCCATTGGGAATGGTACAAACCCCGCATGCCCAAATTTGAAGTCCGCAGGTCCATCCCCATTGATCTTCCCATTGAGAAGGTCTACAGGATCATCCGGGACTTCAAGGCCTAGCCGTCGTGGTCTCCTTGGTTGATCGTCGAGCCGGACTGCAGTCTCGATTTTGCCCCTGATGGCATGGGCTATTCGTGGGACGGAGAGGTCGTCGGATCAGGATCGATTCGGATCACGGATGAAAGGGAGCCCGATCATATCCAGTATGACCTTCAGTTCCTTCGTCCGTTCAAGTCCTTCAGTAAGGTCTCCTTCGAGCTGGCCGTTCGATACCGGGGAACCGAGGTGACATGGACCATGAATGGATCCCTTCCATGGTTCCTCTTCTTCATGACCCGGATGATGTCCAACTTTATCGGCATGGACTACGAGCGTGGATTGAAGATGCTCAAGGATCATGCGGAACAGGGTGAGGTGCCATGTCATCTGGAGTTCTCGGGTGTGCAGTCGTTTCAGGGATTCCGTTACGTCGGCCTCCGAAAACAATGCCTCATTGCGGATATCCAGGAGGCCATGGGGCGGGACTTTGACGAGTTGAAACGCCTGATTGCCCGTCATGCCGTTTCGGTATCGGGTCCTCCCTTCTGCCAGTATCTCAAGTGGGGGCTGGGAGGAGGGATGTGCTCCTATGTTATCGGATATCCGGTTTCAGGTGGCATGGCAAAGGTTCCAGCCGAACTCGAGGAAGGGAACCTGCCGGACGTTTCCACCTACCGCGTCAGGATGAAGGGTCCCTACCGCCATCTCGGGAATGCCTGGGCGGCCGGAATGATGCACGGCAGGGCGTGGAAGTACCAAAAGAGAAACAATGTGGCACCCTTCGAAATCTACGAGACGGACCACGAGACGGTTGAAGAGAATGAGATTGTGACGATGGTCCATTTTCCCTGCCGGTGAAGCAGTTGTCCTTTGAACTCCTCCTTACTTTTCCTGGGCCTGCACATAGATATGATGGGGGCTCTGGGGAAGAACTTGAAAAGCGCAGGACACAGCCAGCCCTCCATCTGGTAGTCCTCACAGTAATACCAGTTGCCACCATTCTGTTCATGCCTCCGATCCAGCCTCAGCTGGGCACCCGGAAAGGGTCTTTGGGAGAAGATCAGTCTGACACTCCTTTCGGAACCCGGAACATCCTCTACCAGCTTGTCGATCATCTCAGGAATACCTTCAACAAAGGGTTCCTTGTTCAGTCCCAGCCTCGGTTCATCAAAGGCCCAACCCTTTCCGATGCGATAGGGCTCGATGATGAGCAGGGCATTTCCTTTGGATACCAGGTGATGTTCTCCATAAGTGGCGCCGAGCGTTAGAACCGAGACTGCAGCAGCCAGCATCTTCCCTCGCGGGGAGGAAAGGATTCCCCTTGCGAAGGGAAGGACGAGGAGCAGGGATCCAAGCAGACAGGAAGCCAGCCATACCGTTCGGGTCAGGTTGAAGAGGGCGAAGTAGAAGATGGTTGCGACGAGGCTCACCGAAAGGCCAAGCAGGCAGTCGCCTGTTCTTTGTCGCAAGCAACCCCGTGTCCAGATGATCAGACCAAGAATGCCGATACCGATGATGCCGTAGTCGATGGTGTTCATGATCAATGGGGGATTGGGTGTCTTGTTCAGATTTCGATGATTGATCGCGTGTTCTTTCAAGAGAGGTCCCTCGTCGGTCCAACCTCGTTTTGCAGTGCCGGAAGAAAATGAAGAAAACCTGCAACGGCGATCCACGGATCCAGAAGGAAGGGGTGAAGTTATGAAACACCAAAGACTCTTCATCCTGAGCGCGCTGATCGGAATGTCCTTTCTGCAAACCGTCCGTGCCGCAATCTATCACGTGGGCCTGGGACAGCCCCTGACCAACATCAATGACATCGCCATGCATGAACTGGTGGCCGGCGACACGGTCCACATTCATTGGCGGGCGGAACCTTATCGCGAGAAGTTCCGGCTTTCCGGGGTCGGGACGGCTGCCCAGCCGATTCATGTGCTCGGTGTGCCGGGCCCCAACGGGGAAAGACCGGTCATTGACGCTGAAAATGCCACAACTCATCCCACGGATTACTGGCCTGTCTACGGCAACAACCAGTCCACGGGCGATACAGGACCGATCATCGTGAGACGTGGTCCCAACCGACCTTACACCGAGAAGCCAAGCCACATCATCATTGAGGGATTGGAGGTGACCCACGCAAGGGATCTCTACGGCTTCACCGATTCAAACGGGCTTCCCAGAACCTGGATGGGATCAGGAATCTGGATCATGGGTGCGGATGACGTCAGCATCATCAACTGCAAGGTGCACGATTGTTCCAATGGCATCTTTGCCAAGAGTGGTTCCGATGAACCGGACGCAACGAGGCGCCTGACGATCCGCAACTGTCACATAGAGAATTGCTCGGAAAATCTGCAGCAGTCCGGACACACCTTCGCCTCCCACAACATCTACACGGAGTGCCTCGGTATCCTGTTCGAGGGAAACTACCTAGGACCGATTCGTCCGGGTGCGGATGGCGCCAATCTCAAGGACCGCTCCAGCGGCACGGTGGTCCGCTACAATTGGATTGAGGGCGGTACCCGGGTGGTCGACCTTGTCGAGGCCCAGGACTCGATCGGCATGGTTCAGTCTGACATCAGCAACGGAGACCTGAGCTATTTCACGACGCAGGTCTATGGAAACTACATCTACTGTGGGCCTGGTGATGCTACACGCCCCATCCATTATGGAGGTGATTCCGGCATGGAAGCCAACTACCGGAAAGGTACCTTGTACTTCCACCACAACACGGTGGTGATGAGAAGGGATCTTTCCGAGGCTTACCGGGTCTCGATCTTTGACCTGGAGACCGATGATGAAACCGCCGAGATCATCAACAATGTGTTTCATGTTGAATCCTTTACTCCCGGCGAACAGGCATCCTTCTTTTACTTTGCCGACCTGTACGGGCACCACAACTTCGGCACCAACTGGGTGACCGACACCTGGGGAACCTGGGACAATGGTCAATCTCCTGCCGCGCAGGGGACCTTCAACGGTTCCGCCAACTTTGTCGTCGGTTCGGATCCAGGCTTCCAGGGCATAACGCAGAAGGACCTGCGGCCGGGAGCCTATTCCCCTCTCTTGAATGCGGGTCAGCAGCTTCCTGTCCAGGCGGATCAGCCTGCGGAACAGTATGTCTTCCATGGTGCGGTGGAGCCTAGGACGATCGCAGGTAATCCCGACCTTGGAGCCCATGAATTTGTGCCTCCGGCAGGGCCAGTGGCACCGGTGGCGCATCCCCAATCGATCACGGGAGTGCAGAACCAGTCCCTGAGCATCGTGCTCGGAGGCTACGACGACAATGGGGACAGCCTGAGCTTTGCCCTCTCAACCCTACCCCAACATGGAACCCTTGCAGGAACGGCTCCGAACCTCACCTACACGCCTGACGTCGGCTATCTGGGAATGGATGGCTTTACCTTTGTTGCGCATGATGGAGCATTGAACTCGGATCCGGCGACGGTCAGCCTGCTCATCGAACCACCTCGCTACGAACTGACGGTTCAGGGAGGAACTGGATCAGGGGATTACCTGGAGGGAGAGGTGGTAACCTTGACCGCGAATACGGCTCCCCAGGGAGAAGCGTTCACGGGGTGGGTCGGCGCTACGGTGATGGATCCTGATTCACCTACGACGACGCTGACCATGCCTGCTTCCGGAATCACGGTAGGGGCCCTTTTCCGACCGTTGCCCCCTCCAGGAGGGCCTTTTACCTACGACGTGGGTCCGGGCCAGACCTACACAAACCTTTCCTCGGTTCCTTGGAAACAGCTCTTTCCCGGAGACAGCGTTCGACTTCATTGGAGGTCTGAGCCCTACAACGAGAAGGTGCTCATTCCCGCGAGGGGTTCGGCCAGTGATCCCATCCGGTTTGTGGGTGTTGCAGGACCCAATGGTGAAAGACCCGTAATCAGTGGAGCGGGGGCGCTGACTCCTGCCGATCTTGGATTCGCATCGTGGGACGTCGCCCAGTACCTGGGTATGATAACGGTATCGAGAGCCAATACGGATTCGGCCTTCTTCAAGCCTGGCTTTATTGAGATCGAGGGTCTTGAGATCCGCGACATCAAGGCGACACAGGGGGTGTGGTACGAGGGGGCCGCAGGCATCCGGATTGCCGGGTCCGAGAACGTGACGGTCCGGAACTGCCATATCCATGATGTCTGCACCGGACTGGATGCGAGGATGTCCTATGGATGCGAGTTCGGTCTCAACCGGAACATCCTTGTCGAAGGTTGCCATATCTCGAATACCGGAACTCCGGGTCAATATGGCAATGCCAACATCCGGTCCTCTGCGATCGGCATGACCATTCGGTTCTGTAGACTGGACGCGCCCCTGTCCGGTTCGTATGGCGACAATGTCCTCGATCGTTCTGCTGGAACGGTCATCGAGGCGTGCCGTATCGAAGGAGCTGCAAGGATGCTGGTACTGGTTGAGCCCACGGGTTCGGGGGCGTCCATCATCCGCGAGGATTCCTCCTTCACGACGACACGTATTGCGGGAAACCTCATGCTGGTGACCAACCCCTATGCGTCTCATCCCATCTTCGTGGGTGGCGATTCGAGTGGGCCTGAATACGCACGCTACGGTGACCTCGAATTGCACCACAACACGATTGTGATCAACAGCGGCACCTGGAGGGTGAACCTTCCTACCGTGCTCTCGAACGTCAGCGTGGACTTCCGCAACAACATCGTGTGGAGGCAGGGTTCCGAGATCATCCGGCTCATGGGTGGTGCCGGTATCCTGAACAGTGGTGCCAATTGGATCAGTCCGGGTTGGGAGTCAGGCCCGGATGCCCTTTTCTCGGGAGTGGCTTCCATTCTTCCCGAAACGATCAACGATCCCCTCCTGGATTCGGACTTTGTGCCGTTGGAAGGCTCGCCGGCAAGGGATTCCGGAGGAAACGCCCTTGTGAACTTCCAGTATCACGAGACTGCCAGTGGGTCGTTGCGGCCCGTGGTCTGTAGCGGTTCGGACCTCGGCGCCTTTGAAGCTGGTTCCCATTCTCCAAACCTCGAGCCGATCCTGGATGGCAAGGTTTTCAGCGGAGGATTTGCAATCTGGCTGAACGGAAATCCAAACACCGGCTATCTGATCGAATGGTCCGACGACTTCGTGAACTGGCAGACGCTCGGTGCCGGCACTACGGACGAGAAAGGCACCCTGTTGATGGTGGACCCGAGCCATCCCATCACCACCCATCGCTTTTACCGGGCGCAGTAGGGGTTTGAGACATTACGGGCTTGTCGTTCTGGCTTCACCGCGTCATGAACTGATGAGCCCGTCTTTTCTCTGCTCGATCCATGGAGACCGATGAAGTGACCCATTGCCCCGTATGTTCCTGTCGGCTTCCCGCTGGAATCCGGGTGGAGTTCTGTCCGGTCTGCGCCTGCGATTCGGCCCACGAAGATCCCGAGGTGCCGGAGATGCTTCTCGGGAACCTTGAACTGATCGAGGTTATAGGAAGAGGAGGCATGGGAGTCGTCTGGAGGGCGCGGGATCTTACCCTCCAACGTACGGTGGCGGTGAAGATGCTGTCGGGAGGCGAGTTTGCCTCCCCGGATATGCGGGAGCGTTTCCAGCTCGAGGCGAGGGCCACGGCACGTTTGCAGCATGAGTCCATCGTTCCGGTCTATTCGGTTGGGAGCCGGGATGATCTTTCCTTCATCGTCATGGAGCTGATCGAGGGGGAAACGTTGCAGGAGGCTGCGACCAGGGAAGGACGAACTCCTCGGGATGTGGCGGCTTGGATGAAGTCCGTCGCGGAAGCCGTGCAACATGCGCATGAGCGGGGTGTCCTGCACAGGGACCTGAAGCCCAGCAACATTCTGATCGACCGGGAGGAAAGACCTCGAGTGACCGACTTTGGACTGGCGAAGCTTGTTCCATTGAATGGTGGAGAGGCGGATCCTTCCCTTTCGGGACGTGTGGCTGGAAGTCCGGCCTATATGGCTCCAGAGCAAACACGAGGCGAAGCTGTTTCAGCCGCAACGGATGTCTACGGTCTGGGGGCAACCCTCTATCATGCCCTTGTCGGACGACCCCCTTTTCAGGGGGATAGTCTTTTGGGGGTGATGGCCCAGGTGGAGCGTGAGCAGCCCTTACCGCCAAGACGTCTGAACCCCGACATTCATGTCGACCTTCAGACGATCTGCCTCAAATGCCTCGAGAAGAATCCCCAGTCGCGCTACACGACACCTGGTGAGCTGGCCGGGGATCTTGAACGATTCCTGGATGGCAGACCTGTTGAGGCTCGGCCCATTGGAACCATCGGAACCCTGATTCGAATGGCGCGCCGTCATCCGTGGGTGGCTACGGCGGTGCTGTTGATGTTCCTTCTGATCACAACCATCATTTTCAGTTTCTTCAGCCAGGCGAGGATGGAGAGGGAACATAATGAAACCCTCGGACACGAGCAGGCGAGGACGAGACTGGCTTTAGCGAATGCCCGTCTTGGTGAGGCGAGGTCAAGAATCCGTATCGGCGGGGCGGACAGCCGGAGAGAGGCCATGTCCCTTCTAGGGCTGGTTCTGGGTGAGCCTGTGTTGTCGCCTGAATTGCGTGCCGAAGCGCGCGATGCGGTCCTTTCCGCCAAGGCACTCGATGAACTGGAACTGCTTCCGCTTGGAGGCGAACATGCCCGTTCCGACGACTACACGATGGCCGCATCCGCAGCAGATCATTCCTTCTGGATACGTGGAGACTATCCCAACCTGATCACCTTGCTGGGTAACGATGGGCGGTTGATTCGACGATTTGATACTGGGGGGAAGAAGGTTTCCATGGTGCTCGGCCTGAGTCCTTCGGGTAGGTATGTGGCCCTCAGGCATGGCGAGGAGCTGGGTATCTGGGACGTGGGTGAAGGGGTGCAGACAAGGCAGGTCAGGCAGATTCACCTTTGGCCAGCGGGGACACCCTTCTCGATGGGAAGTTTCGTCTTTCTCGCCGGGGACCGAGGGTTGGTGTGGGGGGATTCCCGGGCCGGTGAGCTCGTGGTGGAGCACTTTGATTCGATGGAAGAGGCGCGCCTCAGGGTTCCATTGCCCAACCGGAACGAGGACCGCCTGAGCATCGGCGCCATCGCACTGTCTGCTGATGAGAAGAGGGTTGTTGTCGCACATGAAGACCATCCGCGCGTGGATCTGCTGGAGTGGCCTTCGGGAAGCTTGCTGGAAACCTTCAGCGACTCCGGGAGCGCGGGCTTCACCTCGGTTGCCCTGGCCGAGCCAGGAGGTTTCGTTGGCGCGGGCATGGAGGATGGACGGATCCTTGTCTGGAAGATTGATTCCGCATCATCCGAGCCAAGACGGTTCAAGGGACATGCACAGTCGGTCACCTGGATGGACTTTTCTGCGGACGGGCAAAGGCTGCTTTCGACCGGGATGGATGCGACGTTCTCGCTTTGGAATGCGTCCTCAGGAAAGCCCGCATTCACCTTGAGGGTGGAATCGACGAGGCCGCATTTTGACCTCGAGGGCAAAGTGGGGCTCGTGTTGCACGATGGGGTTTTCAAGCACCTGCAGCCTGGATACTCCGAGCTGGTCAGAACTGTCCATCCGGATACACCTCCTGGAATCGGGCAGGTGGCAGCCCTGGATCCCGAAGGCGGAAGGCTTGCCCTTGCAAACCGGGATGGTGTTCAGGTCATGGATCTGGCCCGTGGAACCGTCGAGTATCAGATCCCTGCCACCAGCGTACTCGGCCTTCGGTGGCTGGAGGATGGCACGTCTCTTCTGTTGTCGGACATTGAGGGAATTCGACGCTGGCAGGCTTCGAATACTGCAACGCTACTTGTGGGAGCTTCCAGCCGTTGGTTTGGCCTCAAGGGTGCTTCAGGTCGTGGATGGGCGGTGGCCGTCGACCGGAAGCAGGAGGTCGTTGTCCTGGAGCCTCGAACCGGGAGGTTGGTGAAGCGGGTTCCATTTGATCAGCCGGGCGATGCCGTGCTGTCACCGGATGGGAGCCTACTCTTGGTGTGCGCATCCTATGAAGGTGTTGCTGGGCTCTTCTCCACGTCCGATGGAAGTCTGATCCGGGAGTTGAAAATTCCCTCCCGTAGGCTTCTGGAATGGAGCCCTGACGGCAAGTGGGTGTGTGCCCATGGCGAGTCGGTCCTCCTGTGGAGGACGGAAGACTGGTCGGAGGTCCTGCTTGAACCGCTGAGGCCCAATCGCTTTCCCAATGGAGGATGTGCCTTTATCGGTCCGTCTTCGTTGGCGGTGGTGGAGGCAAATCATCTGGTTGCGCTCGTGGATCTGGACACGGGGATTGTCATGGGTCGACTGGAAGCACCGGGAGAGGAGCCCCTGACGCAGGTCTCCGTCTCGCTGGATGGCACCCGCCTGGCGGCTTCATGCGCTTCCGGTGTGGTTCAAGTCTGGAACATGGAGGAGGTTTCGGGGATTCTCGGTGAAGTTGCTCAGCAACAAGGGCCGCGCGCCGCGGCCATGTTTCCATGATGCCGTAGCCTTCCGTTCAAGATGGCCGATGATTTCCAAACAACACGCTGGAGCCTGGTATTGGCTGCCGGGGGAGGAGATGGTTCGAGGGCTGCAGCCGCGCTGGAACAGTTATGCATGAATGCCTGGAGACCGCTCTATGCCTTCGCCCGTAGGAGTGGCCGTTCGCCCGAGGATGCGGAAGATCTCGTTCAGGGTTTCTTCGCCTCATTGATCGAAGGGAATGGCCTTGCCTCGGTTGATCGGGGCAGGGGGCGCTTCCGGAGTTTCATGCTGGCTGCGATGAAATACCACATGGCGGATGAGAGGAACAAGAGGTGCGCCGCGAGGCGGGGAGGTGATGCGGTCCATCTTCCCCTCGATTTGGAGGACGCGGAGGATTCCTTCCTCAAGTCTTCCCCCACCGAGGGCTTCCCTGACAAGGACTATGATCGGGACTGGACTCACGAGCTCTTGAGAAGGGCGCGGGCACGCTTGCTATCCGAATGTGAATCAACGGCGAAGTATCCCATCTGCTGCGAGTTGTTCCCGGAAAGGGAATCCCCGGGTGAGGAAAGCTATGCTGAAATGGCCAATAGACTTGGAATGAAGGAATCCACCCTGCGGAGCACCGCGTTCAGGTTGCGTCGTCGCTGGGGAGAGCTGATCCGGGCCGAAGTCGCTGAAACGGTGCATTCCCGGGAGTCCTTCGAGCAGGAAATGGAGGCCCTGAAGGAATCACTGATGGGTTAGGTGTCAGGTCGTGTTG
>Ga0181582_10001099_pt1 | contig 20596 bp, 15 predicted proteins | sample 071ome_32_FD_132438 | JGI IMG/M metagenome (GOLD analysis project Ga0181582, IMG submission 132438) | Coastal salt marsh microbial communities from the Groves Creek Marsh, Skidaway Island, Georgia - 071405AT metaG (megahit assembly) | ecosystem: Environmental > Aquatic > Marine > Intertidal...
AAGCGGCGTGATGAGATCATCGAAGCGATTCGCCGTCATTCGGTGATCATTCTATCCGGAGAAACGGGCTCTGGGAAGACTACTCAGATCCCAAAAATGTGTCTCGAGGCTGGAAGAGGACAAAAAAGGCGAATCGCTTGTACCCAACCTCGTCGTGTCGCTGCCCTTTCCATCGCCAGACGCGTTTCCGAAGAATTGAAGGTCAAATACGGGAGGGAGGTCGGTTCCAAAATCCGCTTTTCCGACGAAACTAGCAAAGAGACGCGGATCAAGTTCCTCACTGATGGCATGCTCCTGGCAGAAATTCAATCAGATCCGTCAATGTCGGAATACGACACCATCATCATCGATGAAGCCCACGAGCGAAGCCTTAACATCGACTTTCTTCTGGGCCATCTTAATCAGCTCCGCAGGCGTCGAACAGATCTGAAGATCATTATCACGTCGGCCACCATCGACATCGAAAAATTTTCCAAAGCCTTCGATAACGCCCCAGTTGTCGAGGTGTCCGGAAGGGTCTATCCGGTCGATGTCATCTATGCTCCCCTCGATGAATTACTGGAGGATAGCGGCGAATTTACCGTGATCGATGGCGTCGCGGAATCGATAGATCGAGTAATTGAGGAATTCAAACAAGGGGATATTCTCGTCTTTCTTCCAACCGAAAAAGACATTTGGGAGACAAGAGATCTACTAGAAGGCCGGCTGGGCAACCGCTTCGACATTCTTCCTTGCTTTGGGCGCCTCTCCAGCGGAGATCAGCAGCGCATCTTCGCTCCATCCGAATATCGGAAGATCGTTTTGGCCACGAATATTGCCGAGACATCGCTCACTATTCCCGGGATTCGTTTCGTTATCGACTCAGGTCTGGCTCGAACCAGTCGCTACAATCCCAAAGCTCGCACCAAACGCCTGCCCATTGAAAAGGTATCGCAGAGCAGCGCCAATCAACGCAAGGGCCGTTGTGGACGCGTCCAGGATGGCATTTGCATACGTCTGTATTCGGAATCTGACTTCGAAAAGCGAATTGAGTTTACTACTCCTGAAATTCAGCGATCGAATCTGGCCGAAGTGATTCTCCGCATGGAGGCTGCTAAGCTAGGAGATATCGAGGCCTTTCCTTTTATCGATCCTCCCTCTCCTGGAGCCATCAAATCGGGATACGCCTTGCTGCAAGAGCTCGGCGCTATCGACGATAAACGGAAGCTAACTCCTCACGGAAGAAAGCTAGCGAAACTCCCGATCGACCCTACTGCTGGACGGATGCTGCTGCAAGCGGAGAGGGAGGGCGTTGTCGATCAAGTTCTCGTTATCGCATCCGCTCTATCCATACAGGATCCTCGAGAGCGCCCTGTGGGGAGAGAGGAAGCGGCCCGAACGGCTCACAATCGATTCGTCCATCGCGAATCGGACTTCCTCACGCTTCTCAATATATGGGAATCCGCTCACGAGGAATTTGAACGGCTAACCCAAAACAATTTGCGAAAATTCTGCAAGAAGCACTTTCTATCCTACTTGCGGATACGCGAGTGGATCGATGTTAAGCGGCAGCTCAGCCGATCTCTTGCCGAGTTCGAAAGGCGCAACAAAATTACGCATCGCATTCCTGAATACAAAAATCCGAAAGAGAAGCTGGAACTCAGAAAATTTGGCGGGATCGAATATCGGGCTATCCATATCTCTCTAGCTACCGGCCTCCTCGCCAACCCCGGACGAAAGGAGGAAGCGAATATCTATCTGTGCACGGGAAATCGGAAAGCCATGATTTTCCCCGGTTCGGGACTGTTCAACCGCAAAGCCATGCAGGCCAAGAGCGAGAGCCAAAAAAGGGCCCTCGAATCCAAATCCCCCAGCCCCAATTGGATTTTGGCCGGAGAGATCGTTGAAACCAGCCGTCTCTATGCCCGAACCGTTGCCGCTATCGATCCCACATGGCTGGTCCAGATTGGCGGATCCATCATCAAACGCTCCCATAGTCAGCCAGGGTTCGACAACCAACAGGGCCGCGTCGTTTGCCAGGAGAGCATCCGTATCCATGGATTGGAGTTACAGCGCAAGACAGTTTCATACGTTAGAATTAATCCGAAAGACGCTACGGAAATTTTCATCCGAGAAGCCTTGCTGAACGAGGATTTCCAAGCCCCACATGAATTCGTGGATGCCAATCGACAGCTGAAGAACCGCATTCAAAATGCCCAAACCACCTTGCAAATGCAAAGCTGGATTGGGATCGAGGAGGCGGCCTACCGGTTTTATGAAAGCCGACTCGAAAACATTGGCTCGATTGCCGATCTAAATCGATGGCTCAAGCGAGCTGACGCCCCCGCTAGCGAATCGCTTTTCATGTCGGAAAAGGACCTCTCCCCCAACCCCAACAAACCGCTAAGCCTTTCGGGCTTTCCCGAAACCGCAGCGCTGGAAAACACAGCGTTGCCTTTGGACTATCAATACAAGCCGGGGGAGGAAGACGACGGCGTTACGCTGCGAATTCCTTACGAAAAAGCGGAACTCATAGATGACCCTACCCTAGATTGGCTAGTGCCCGGACACCTAGAATCGAAAATCCTCCACCTCATCAAGTCTCTTCCCAAAGAGCATCGCCGAAAACTGCAGCCCCTATCCGAAACCGCCAAACAGATCGCTTCCACCCTCAAGGCAGGAGGGCGTACGCTCATAGAGGCTCTGAAATCGCATCTTAAATCTGAATATGGAATCGAAACTTATATTAGCGATTGGGTCGATAACGCGATTCCCCGTCACCTGCAAATTCGCGTGCAAGTTCATGATTCGAAAGGCGAGACCGTAATAGAGGAGCGATCGGCTAAACGTATTCACGATATTATTGCTGGATGGGAAAACGTATCAGACCCTTCCGATGAAACGGCCATAGTAGATATTTGGAAAAAAGCCCGCAAAGAATGGGAAAGGCCTATCAGGGAATTAACCGACCTTGATTATTGCCAAGCCAAGGTGGTTATCGGCGAACGCAACGGCATCCCTGTTACCGCATTTCCCGCTCTGGTTTTCCGGTCTGGAGAATTGCGGTTGTCATTGATGGATAATCTGGCTGAGGCCCGTCGTCAGAACTGGAGAGGGATCGCACGACTGATCGAGGTCGAACTTCGAAGGGAACTGGCCTGGATTCAAGAGGACTTGCGGGATCTCGCCAAGATCGGCCCTGTGCTTGCAACCTTCGCCCCCATTCAAGAGATCCAAGACCAGGCTTACTGCCATCTAAAACGCTTTCTCTGCACCCATAATATCAATACGATAGATCCCGACTTGATTCGAGAAGTGGCGACGCAGGCAAAAGAGCTTTCCAGGGGCCTTGCCTATAAGCTTGTCGACCAGCTGAGAGAAATCCTGGAGCTACGGCAATTGCTGATCGTCGACAAAGGGCTTTCCAAAAAGCTGCGCAAAGAAGTCGACCGTATCGCTCCCCCGGATTTGCTAACCCAAACGCCTCATTGGGCTTTCAACCGCCTTCCGCGCTACTTGGAAGCAGTCAAGATTCGACAAACGGCTCAAGAAAAAGATCCGCAACGGGACGAGAAGCGCCAGTCTGAAATCGATGCCCTTCGCAATCGGCTTCAGAGACTGGATACGAGCCCTGAAGTTAAGGAAGAACTAGTTTGGACAATCGAAGAATATGCATTGTCGGTTTTCGCTCAACAATTGGGAACCGCCTTTCCTGTATCCGCGAAACGAATTGAAGAGAAGTTCGCCGACGCGGGTGGTTCGTCGCCTAAGCAAACCGAAATTCCGCCACCCGCTGCCAATAAAAAGACTATCGACAAGCCCACAGAAGCCGATCTGCAAAGCTTGAAGTCGCTCTTCAGCTAGGTTTTCCCACCGCAGCCTCCGCCACCTGGTGTAAGAATCTCTATGGCCTCGCCCGCCTCAACCGCCAGCGTATCATTGCCCGCCAGCGATTGGCGACTGCCGTCCCGAGCTATTTTCCACTGTTCTCCCAGCGCTCCGCTCGCTCCACCTTCCAAGCCAAATGGCGCCTGAGTTCTATGTTGGGTCAATAGCGAAACTTCCACGGCTTCAGTGAAGACCAATCGCCTAAGCAATCCATCTCCACCCTCGCGCGCTCCTTCGCCTCCCGACCCTTTCCGCAAAGAAAACTGCTCTATCCGAGCCGGATATCTCCATTCAAGGATTTCCGGATCGGTGATCGAGGTATTCGTCATATGCGTATGCACTCCACTCGCCCCATTTCTCGCGCGCGTGGCTCCCTCGCCTCCGGCAATCGTTTCGTAATAACTCGCATGGTCGTTGCCGAAAATCAGGTTATTCATCGTCCCTTGACTGCAAGCCGCCACGCCAAAGGCTTTCAGAAGCGTATCCACAATACGCTGGCTCACTTCGACATTGCCGGCAACGACAGGAGGGCATTCTGATGGATCCGATGGAAACCGGGGATTCAACATCCCTTCAGGAATCCGTAAGTCGATATCTTCCAAAAGTCCCTCGTTTAAAGGGATCGAATCGCCCGCCAGTAAACGCAGCGCATAGACCACCGCGCTCGTGACTATAGCAGGCGTCGCATTGTAGTTGCTCTTCTGAACATCAGCGCTGCCAGTAAAATCGATTATTCGGACCTTCCCCATCGTTTTGATACTGACCGAGATCGCAGCCCCGTTGTCTAGCTGCTCTACAACCCTGTTTTCCCTATCCGAAATTTTCTCGAAAGCTTCCGCAATCGCTATCCTTGCTCGCCGCTTGAGTCCATCCATGTATCCTGTCGACCGATCGAAGCCTTCATTGAAAACCAGTTTCTCGAGCTCGCTAACCCCAAATCTCACGGACGCCAACTGGGCCGCCAGATCCGAGAGATTCTCCCGCAAATTTCTTGTCGGATAAGGAGCGCTGCTCAGCAGTGACTTCACCGGTTCCCAATCGACCACACCTTTTCGAGCAAGAAACATCGGGTCAATCACCACTCCCTCCTCTTGCAAAGATCGCGCTCGCGGCGGCATAGAGCCGGGAGCAATGCCCCCTAGCTCGGCATGATGGGCTCGATTGGCAATATAGCCAATTCGCTGCCCATCTTCGGAGAACGCGGCCGCGATTAGGGTAACGTCGGGCAAATGCGATCCCCCGAAACCGGGATGGTTAGTGACAACGATATCTCCAGGGCCGATATCGACCGTCTCGCAAACGCTCCTTACGCAAACGCCAAGCGCTCCCAAGTGCACGGGAATATGAGGAGCGTTGGCGATCAAAAAGCCATCGGCATCCAGCAAAGCGCAGCTAAAATCCATCCGTTCCTTAACATTGGTCGAAAAGGCGGAACGCTCGAGCAAACTCCCCATCTCTTTCACCAAGGAGAGGTATCGATTGGTAAATAACTCCGATTGTACTGCCTCGATTTGCGCCGAATCGGACTTCGGTTTCGCTTTCTCTTTTGACAGCTTTACCGTTCCGAGATTCCCCAATACCGCATTCCATCCTTCTTTTATGTAGATCGTGCTGTAATCATCTTGTACCGACATTGGGCCAACAGCCAACTTGCCGCCCAATTCGTCTCTTGAAGCGAATCCTTTTCCCATCAATCGGGAACCGGGAACATCCGGAAACAACTCTTTTTCTACCGTGGATTTCTCGGTGGCTACAGAGACCTTAAGCGAGACAACCTCGATTGGCTGATCGGGCAGGAAACCATACTGCTTGATAAAATCTTTCTGAAATCCTTTCTCCAAGGATCGCGAGGAATCCCAATCGACAAGCAATGTCGCCTCCTGCCCCTGGAATCTCAATTCTACTTGAGCGATCCCCCGCTCAAGCTCGCTCGAAGAGGACCCCTGTTCTATCAAGGAGCTCTTTGCTTCGATTTCTAGCTCTTGTATCCAAATTCGAATCTCCTCTTCGCAGGCTGACAACAATCTAAGGATCTGCCGCTCGGCGAACTCCTCCATGCGCGAGAATTTCAGCCCCAATGCGCTCAACAATCCTGCATCAGAGGGCAATAGAATCGTATCCATCCCAAGAATGTCCGCTATGGCACAGGCATGAAGACCGCCAGCCCCTCCGAAAGCGACCAGCGCATACTCCGACGGGTCGTACCCATCTCTAAGCGAAATGCTTCGAATCGCATCCGCCATCCTTTCGTCCGCGATCTTGAGAAATCCTTTGAGGACATCCTCTTTAGCGAGGGTTTCCCCGCTTTCGCTCCTGATTTCCGCTATGACCGCCCCAAGTCGATCGGAAGCCGCGCCCGGAAAAACAGGTATGCTGAACTCGGAGGGATCGAGTCTGCCCAAAAGCAAGTTAACATCGGTTAGCGTCAACGGCCCGCCTGCTCCATAGCAGGCCGGCCCTGGCGAAGCCCCGGCGCTTTTCGGGCCAATCCGCAAAGCCGAACCGTCGTACCAGCAAATCGAGCCACCACCAGCCGCGACCGTTTCTATCCGTAACGATGGAGCGTATACACGGGCACTGCCAATAGTTTGCTGATACCGATAGTCGAAACGGCCATCATAGCGCGATACATCCGTGCTCGTGCCTCCCATATCGAAGGCAATGACCCGATGGGCTCCTGCCACCATGCCTATACGACTAGCGCCTACTACGCCACCAGCTGGGCCACTCAATAGGCTATCCTTGGGACGATAGCGGGCCCTGGAGACCAGTCCACCTGCGCTGGTCATAACCGAGAGGCTAGACTTGCCCACCGAGAGTTCAACGGCATCCAGATAGGCTTCCATAATTGGGGCCAAATAGGCATCGACCACGGCTGTCTCCGCTCGCGGTAAAAGCTTAATTTTGGGGGCTAGTTCACTCGATATTGAGACGCGTTCAAAACCGGCATCCCGCAGAACCTCAGCTGCCCGACGTTCATGGTCAGGATTTCGGTAGCTGTGAAGAAACGCTATCGCTCCTGTCGTGATCCCATTTTCGATGCAACTCAAGGCATGCTCTTTCAAGGCCGTTTCATCCAGCTCAACTAGAACCTCCCCATCGGCTTGCAAACGCTCTTCAATCTCGAACACGACTTCATGGAGCGGTTGACGCTTACGAATGCCCAGCTCGAATAGATCAGGTCGGCGTTGGTCGCCGATTCGTAATAAATCGCCGAACCCGCGAGTCACGAAGAACGCTATCCTCGCTCCTTTCTCTTCAAGCAAGGCATTGGTAGCCCGCGTGGTCGCAAGTCTTAGTTTCAATGGGGGCAAGGCCTCGTCCAGCCGCTGTTTCGTCAATAGTCGGATAGCCAAAAGCGGCGCTTCCTCCGGGGACAGTACCGAACAAAGCCCATCGCCGGTCAGTTCGGGAACAGCTTCCTCCAAAATGGCAATCGATTCCCCGGCTTTCCACGAGTTAATCAATATCGGCCCCACAGATTCCCCATGGAGATGCACCCGATAGCCCGCAAAGAAATCATCTCCCGCCTCGACCGGCAAATCTAAACGCAATGCCCTCGGACCCAATTTCTCTATAACGCGACCGCGTATCGCGGAATTGGATAACGTCTTCGATCTCAGCTCATCGCCCTCAGGTGATTCAGCCAGGCAATCAGTAAAGGTTCCACCCGTATCTATCCAAAATCTCCACATAAGCCAAGGATGCGACCCGAGCCCTTAAAGCTGGCGTTCCATGTGCGCTAATCAAACGCGTTTTCCTCAATCAGATCCGTCTGGGTTTCCCAGAGCCGAGCATAGTGTCCGCCTTGCAAAATGAGCTCCTCGTGGCCTCCATTTTCGATAATCCGCCCTTTGTCGAGCACAACAATCTGATCCGCTCTTCTCACCGTGGATAGACGATGGGCGATAACCAAAGTCGTCCGCTCCTTGACCAAATTGTCCACGGCATTCTGAATTTTGGCCTCCGTCAAGGTGTCCACGCTCGATGTCGCCTCGTCGAGGATGACCAAAGGCGGATTCCGGAGAATTACTCGAGCAATCGTCAATCGCTGCTTTTCTCCCATACTCAATCGAATGCCGCGCTCTCCGATCTGCGTATCCATTTTATCAGGAAGCTGCGATACGAATTCCCAAGCGCTCGCCCCCTGCAAGGCCGACACGAGCTCCTCTTCGGTCGCCTCTTGCTTGGCTAGCTTCAAGTTGTCTCGCACGGTCCCATCGAAAAGAAATGGATCCTGAGCGACCACTCCGATTCGTTTGCGCAGGTCGATCAAATCGAACTCCCGAACATCGATCCCATTGATAGTCACCGCCCCTGATTTGACATCATAATAGCGTTGAAGCAGGTTGGCGACGGTCGATTTTCCAGCCCCGGTATGGCCGACCAGAGCGGTCACACCGCCTCGCTCGAGCTTCAGCGAGAAATTGGACAGCAGAGCCTCTCTTCCTTTGTATCCAAAACTCACTTCTCTTAAATCGATCTCCAGTAATCCGTTCGGAAACCTGGTCGGCCGCTCCGGGCTTTGGATTTCCACTGGATAATCCAGCATTTCGAATACCCGCTCTCCCGACGCTTTACCGGTAGCGATCAAATTGTTCAGCCCATTCAATTGGCTCAAGGGCATGTAGAGCATGGCGCAATACTGGAAGAACATGAGGAAATCCCCCGCTTCAAACCGATCTGGCTGCGTCGCAAATAGGTAGCCTCCATAACCAACCACTGCTACCGTTCCCAAGCTAACGACAAAATTGGTGGAAGGTCCATGGATAGACCAGCGAAACATGGATTTTAACGTATAGGCCCGCAGTTCCTGGGAACGTTCGTCAAACCGAGCCTTCTCCTGATCCTTCAAAGCGAAAGAATTTATGAGCCGGTTTCCTTGAATGTCCTCGATCAACAAGGAATTCAGTTCTCCCGCCGCTTTTCGGACCTTCCTCCAATTCTTGGCCTGGGCTTTAAAATGCATGCGAGCCATGATTAGCATGATGGGTATTGGCACAATCATGAGGGTGGCCAACACAGACTCGAAGTAGAAAAGCACAGCGGCCGTTCCCAAGACGGTCAAAAGAGCCGTGCTTCCCTGCTCGGTGCCATCGAGTATGACCCGTTCCACGTCTTGCACATCCTCTATCACTCTGGAGGCGATATCGCCCGATTTCCGACTATCGAAATAGCCGATCGGAAGCTCCATTAGCTTGTCATGAAGGTCCCGCCTTAAATCGACTAGCACTTTTTGCTCGAGCGTATTGTTAGCCCGAATACGCATTGAATTGAAAATCTCCCTAAAGAGGAAGCATCCAGCAATCGCCAAGACCGCCCACCACAGATTCGCCAGTTCCCCTTTCGGCAGGACTTCGTTGACCACGTGCCGCGTGACCAAAGGTACGACGAGCATGAAAAGCGTACTGGCCACCGCCAGCGTCAAGGTGAGCCAAAACAGGGACTTGTAGCGAAACAAATAGCCCGAAACTCTCCATATCGTCTTCATCTCTCCCCATACCTGCTCGGAGGCTCCGGTCATGACAAGCCTTTAGCGTGTGTCAGACAGCCCGAATCTCCGGCAGCAGTTGCTCATACGTCTAACGTCCCGACTCGATCTGGAGAACGCGCTGCCCTAAAATATGGGCTAAACAGAATTATTTATCAGTGGGGCTGCTTGCCCGTCTCGCCGCAGCTCGTCAAAGGCGATTCCTCATGCAGCCGAGAGTTTGACTCCCACGGGGATTCCTATGATGACTTTCCTGCCAATGGCTACAGATACGATAGACTGGGATCGGCTTGACCGACTTAGAAAAAGATTCCTGGATATAGGAGAAGATCCGGGAAATTACTGGGAATCCGAAGAGGACCTTGACCTCTATCACCGTTTCTTCGGTCAACGCATCGGCTGGAAATGGGGCGACGCTATTGGGCAGGCCAAACAAGCTGGCTGGCGTCTCCGCTCTGGGAATATTGTCGACTGGGGATGCGGCACAGGGATCGCATCGCTGACCTTGCTGGAAGAGATCGGGCCGGCCACGATCGAGTCAGTCACCCTCTGGGACCACTCACGCTTGGCGACTACCTTTGCAAAACGGGCTCTCGAAAATCGCTTTCCCAACTTGAGCGTCCGTATTGCGGAAGAATCCGAGTTCGAGCACCTAGACCAATCGATCGTTCTCGTGAGCCACGCCCTTAACGAGCTTTCCGCCGGCTTTCGATCGGAGTTGAGGAGGCAACTGAACGGGGCTCGGCAACTATTTTTCGTCGAGCCCGGCAATTGGAGGTGCAGCCACCTGCTCATCGAGCAACGTGAGGCGCTGGTCGACCAGTTTCTTCCAATCGCTCCTTGCGTCGGCAATCAAGCCTGCCCGATGACTCAAGAGGACAACGCCCATCATTGGTGCCATTTTTTCGCCAAGCCACCCATCGAGGCATTTACCCGTTCCGAATGGACCCGATTCGGTCAGGAACTGGAAATCGACCTGCGTAGCCTCCCCTACAGCTTTCTCGCACTCGATTCAATTAGTTTGGAAGTCGAAACCGACAATGCCGCCTGCTCGCGCATCATTGGGCGACCAAGACAACGCAAAGGATACACCGATATTCTCTGCTGCGAAAACAACGGCCTCAATCCGCGCCAACTGCAAAAAAGGGACAATCCCGGCCTTTGGAAAACTATCAAGAAGAACAAATGCGGCTCGCTCTTTCGCTGGACGTCAATCGACGGCGACAAAATCCAAGAAGGCGCTCCAATACCTGAAGATCAATGAGATCCTGCCTAGGAAAGGCCGCGCAAGTCGAATGGCAGGGCTCCCGTAAAGGACTAGCTTGACCGATACCTTTAAATCAGACTCGCCTCGGATTGAAGTGAACGAAACTCTAGATATTTTGTATCAAGATAATCGTTACGTAGCAGTAAATAAGCCTTCAGGCCTGCTCGTTCATCGAACGAAAATCGATGCTCGCGAATCCAGATTCGCTGTTCAGCTATTGCGTGACCAGCTGGGCCGGCACGTCTATCCCGTTCACCGTATCGACAAGCCCACATCAGGGGCCCTCCTTTTCGCTTTGGATGAGGAAGCCTTGATTCAAGCCAAGGCAATGTTCGCCGAGAATCGAATAGCCAAGACGTATCTGGCAATCGCGCGAGGATTTCCCCCAGAAACTGGGATCATCGATCGCCCTTTGCGAAAGGTGCTGGACGGCAACCGCAAGTCGAAGAGCCAGGATTCCCAAGCTTCGGAAACCCATTTCAGCGTCCTCAAATACAGCGAGCTCGACTATCCTGCTTCACGCTATCCAACAACGCGCTATTCGCTCGTAATTCTCTCGCCTCGCACTGGACGGAGGCATCAGCTACGACGGCACTTGGCCGGGATCAATCACCCGATCATCGGCGACACTTCGCACGGCGATTCTCGCCATAACATTTCCTTTCGGGAGCGAAACGGCTTTGTCCGCCTATTTCTTCACGCCTCCAAACTGAGTTTTGAACATCCTTTCTCTAAGGATCTAGTGACCATTGAATCCCCACTCCCAGTCGACTTTCAAGACGCCCTGAAAGCATGCGGACTCGATTGAAGCGCATTCGTTTCGCAATCAGATAATTCGCCAATAGTCCTTGCTTTGAACCTTTGACCATGAGCTGGCCCATAACGACCATAGGATTCGACGCCGACGACACGCTCTGGCACAACGAAAACCTTTTCGAGGACCACCACGAAAAGTACTGCCAGCTCCTTTCCGAGTACCACGACTCCAGCACCATCGAGAAAGTGCTATACGAGACGGAAATGAAAAATCTCGAGCTATTTGGCTATGGGATCAAGGGCTTCACCCTGTCCTGCATCGAGACCGCTATCCATCTCACCAATGGAGAAATCAAAGCCGAGGAAATCCGCCGCATCATCGATCATTGCCGGCATATGCTCGAGCATCCCGTGGAAGTATTCGACGGCGTCGACTCCGTGCTCGATACGCTCTCTTCAAAGTACCGGCTTATCCTCATTACGAAAGGGGACCTTCGCGACCAGGAGCGAAAAATCGCCAAGTCTGGCCTAGCCCAGTATTTTGATCACACGGAAGTCGTTTCCGATAAGAATGTCGAATCGTACGCCCGCGTGCTCGAGCGAAGCCACGTGCCGATCGACCAGTTCTTGATGATCGGCAACTCCCTTAAATCGGACATAATTCCCGTCCTCAACCTGGGTGGCCACGGCGTCCACATCCCCTACCGCATCACTTGGGCCCATGAGCGCGTGCAGTCGCCTCCCACCGATCACCAGAATTTCTACGAGCTCGAGTCCATCAAACAACTGCCCGGACTGATCGAATCTATCGTCCCCTCTAATGGATAGTCTCAACCTCTTTCCCGTTCCCAAATCGCTCCACCTGGGGAAGGGAACGCTCCCCTGCAATCTCCCGTTGGCGATCCGCGCAGGCGAGGGCGCCAGCGTGCGGTTTCGATCAGCAATTAGAGAAATTCCATTTATCGACGAGCGTCTCGAAGCCGAGCCCTCCTACCAATGGCGAATCGAATGCCGGCTGGGCGATTCGGGAATTCTCTCCGAAGAGGGCTATCAACTGAAAATCTCGCCTGAGGGAATAGCATTGAACGCGCGTTCTGAAACTGGATGGTACCGGGGGCTCACGACGCTGGGCCAAATTCTCCAGCAATACCCCCATGCCCTCCCTTGCTTGCAAATTGAGGACGAGCCCGACCTCCACGAAAGAGGCTATATGCTCGATATAAGCCGCTGCAAGGTTCCTACCCAATCCTCGCTGTATGAACTGATCGATACGCTCGCTGCCCTGAAATACAATCAGCTGCAACTCTACACGGAACACACATTCGCTTACGGAGACCACCAAACGGTCTGGGAGAACGCTTCCCCCCTAACGCCAGAGGAGATCCAAACGCTCGATACGTATTGCTACAAACGCTACATTGAGCTAGTCCCCAACCAAAACTCTTTTGGCCACATGGATCGTTGGCTGCGACACGATGCCTACAAGCATCTAGCGGAATGCCCCGACGGCTACATCCACCCACTCCTCGGCCCCCGCAAATGGGGAGGCACCTTGAAGCCCAACCAGGAATCGATCGCTTTCGTGGGCCAACTCTACGATGAGCTTCTCCCCAATTATCGCAGCAATCGGATCAACGTAGGCGGCGACGAACCATGGGAACTCGGCCAAGGCTGGAGCCAATGCCTTGTAAAAGAGCAAGGAAAACATCGCGTCTATATAGATCACCTCCTGCGGATTAATAATTTGGTAGAGCGCAAAGGAAAAACCATGCAGTTCTGGGCCGACATCGTCCTTGAAGCGCCCGAACTCGCCAGCGAGCTCCCAGAAACTTGCCTAGGAATAATATGGGGGTACGAAGCGAATCACCCTTTCGGCAAACAATGCCAAGCCCTTAAAGAATCCGGGATTCCATTCTACGTCGCCCCGGGGACTACCTCTTGGAATAGCATTGGTGGGCGTATCCAAAATGCCTTGCTCAATATCGAAGAGGCTTGCCGACATGCTATCAAAGACGGTGCTCAAGGCCTCCTTCTTGCGGATTGGGGGGATTTCGGCCATCACCATTTCCCCTTCACAAGCTACCACGCCATCACTTGGAGCTCGGCCCTTTCGTGGAATCAATCTTCAAAAGGCCAGTTCGATCTCAACAATGCCGTCGAAACAGCCTTCCTATCCGGTAAATCCTCCGCCACCGCAAAAGCGATATTCGAACTCAGCGAGATCGTTAACTCCTTGAGCTACCAGCCAGACAACCGAACTCTACTCAATGATTTGCTAATGTCCAACGGGCGGAAACTGAATGATCAATTAAGCCATACCAACTATCGAGAGCTGGAACAGGCAGGAAAGCGTCTGGAAGCCTTCATTGCTTCGACGAGAGCGGATCAAGTTTCCTGGAAAGCCAGCGATCTCGTCTCTAGCGAGCTCATGCTGACGATTGAGCTTCTAAAATACGCAGCTAAAAAAGGCCTGAACGCAGTCTCGGGCAACCATGAGGACCAAGAGGAAGAGCGGAAAAGATTGGTCAGCGAGTACAGAACCCTATGGCTAGCTCGAAATCGCCCTGGAGGCCTAGACGAAAGCGCAGCCTATTTGGAAAATGCTTAATAGCTGTGGCGTATTCAATTGGCAGGACGGACCTTCGGAAGTGAGAATTCCAGAGCCAAGCAAGGCAACCCCAAAAGGGGGAGACGAATCTAGACTCCCCCATTTTTTGTTGTTCCCCAACAAAATTCTTTCGGCAGACCCCTCTAAGAGAGTGTCCAATTAGTCAATTTCCGTTTGATAAAATGGTAGGGCTGACTGGAGACAATTAACCCTACCATCAGCGAGGCATTCGATAGCCAATTATTGGATACTCTCTACTATTGCGAAAGCGTATAGTCCTCGTGCCTCACACGAGCAAAGCCCCCGCGCGATTCTAACACGCTGACCCGGTCACCCGTGTTGAAAGGCGGCTCTTTCAATTCCTGGACCACCACAACCGTGCTCCCATCGTCCATCTCTATCGTAATTTCTTGGGCCAATTTCTTGGTCAGCGATTTCTCCACTTGCTGGCCAACGATCGCTCCGGCGACCGCCCCACCAGCGCTGGCCAATACGGCCCCGTCTCCACTTCCAATCGTGGAACCCACCGCGCTCCCCATGATGCCACCGCCATAAAGGCCCAATTGAGAACTCTCTCCATCTATCATTACATTGCGAGTGGCAACCACTGTTCCCAAATCAAGCGTCTGTGTTGTCCCCGCTGAATTGCGTGGCACCGTTTCGTAGCCGCCCGAAGCGCATCCATAAAGCAAAGCGGCTATTACCGTTAGGGGGACGATCGATAAAATTCGGGCTGATTTATTCATTTTTCCGTTATGTCTGTTCACTAATTCGCTCGCCTGGGGAAATTGGATTCAACATCCAGCAGATCTGTACCAGTATTTACTCAGTTGGTATCTCGAAATCTTCCGGGAGATACGCTCCCGTATCAGGATCGATGAAGGGATCCTCGTACGCGTGATACACTCTGCCTGCTCCGCTCATGCTTGTATCCACTTTTACAGGATCTCCAATATTGAACCAGGGCTTTCGCAATTCTTGAGTTACGACAATCAGTCCTCCTGAATCCATGCGCACCGTCAATTCTTGGGCCCGCTTAGAGGTCAGCGCCTTTTCTACCTTGGGGCCAATGACCGCCCCAGCGATAGCTCCTCCTGCTGCTCCAGTGGCAGCTCCCGAGCTAAGGTCGCCTAAACTACCTCCAATCTGGCTACCTGCGACCGCCCCCGACAACGTTCCGGTCGCCGTCCCCACCACGCTTGTTCGCCCATCGATGATCACTTCTCGGACATCGACAATCGTGCCGCTTTCTAGCTCTTTAGCCATGCCCGTGACCGTGGTCGGGTATCGGGAAGCCGATTGGGTGGAATTGCACCCTGAAAAAATTGGTGAAAATGAAACGATCAGGAGAATCCAAAAGAAATTTATTGGCCTGGAGAGCATAACGCATGAATCATACGCATCCGACTCGCAAAAGGATCCTTCTTTTTCGGACTAACCAGTCGAAATCCTGTAGCGAATTTCGTTTATACTTGGTAACCTCGCTAAAGACCACTCATTTTACGCCAATAATCGGAGCGCATTAAAGCGAAACCCCTTTTCTTCGAACCCCATGAACAATTCCCTCAAACCCATCCAGGTTTTTAAGAATAATCCTCCTTTAAAGGTAATTACCAATCGCCGGACCGAGGGGGGGCCTGAACTGGAATCCGATTCCTTTCTTTTCGCCATCCCTAAACTCAAACGGCAAATCGCCCACGATCGAGTCACCCGATATTTCCAAAACTCGGGGAATATCGGAAGAGGAAGAATAGACTAAACCCTTCTTGGTTGCTCGTTCCGACTCAACCGACCAGTCCGCTGTCGACGGACCGAAATTCAACCATGGGCGTCCCTCCGACGCCGGATTTGAATTTATTGATGATACACTCTATTGAAACTCAACTTTCCGCGTTCCAAAATCGCAATTCCGAACCCTTAACCGATGTCTCCGACCTCTTGTCGCGGAGCGGCATGGAGATTCAGGCATCCGATACCGCTCAGCCGTCAGAGGGCTTTCGCTTTGTCGCTAATCGCAGCTAGGAAGCCAAATCCCTTCTGGAAGAAAACGGGTTTTCTGTGAAAACTGAACCCGTAATTTCCCTGCAAGTGAATCAAGAAAAAGGCCGGTTGTCCCATATGGCGCGCTACCTATTGAGCGCTGGAATTAGCGTCGACTATGTCTATCCATCGCTGACCAGCAGCGGGGAAACGAAGCAACTTATAGTAAAGGTCGCCAATGTTCCCCTGGCCTCTCGAGTGCTTGCGGAATTGTCCCGAGAGTCTAAGGGGAGCGTGTATAATGGTATGGCTGATTGTTCTCAATCAGCCGCGCCAATTACCTTCTTTTAATTCGGCTGGCTGGGGACAGTCAGCCCAACCATCTAGAGTGCGGATTACGATTTTCTCTCTCTTTCATTCTCTAGCCAGGTTTCGCCGTCTTGCACCGTCGCCTTGACCCTATTAGCCCGCTTGATCTGGTCAACGGCGCGCAAAATCGATCCTTTCTCGTCTGCGAGAATCGCGTATCCACGCTTTAATGCCGTATCCGGGCTTAGAGACTGGAATCTGAGATTCGTTTCCTGAAAGCGATTGCGGATCTCGCCCAATCGACGATCCACTGATCGGGCAAATCGGTTTTCTAGACCAGTCAATGCCTGACGACATCGAACAGCATTTCGATCCGGCCGCGTTTTCAGAAAGTCCGATCTAGCTATGTTCGCGCGTTCCCGAAAGCTCCCCAAAGCTTGTCGAGTCCCCAATTGAAAGCGGCTGACTAGCTCATCCAATTTTAGTTTTGCGGTTTCGATCGTTCGTTGGGGCGCCACGGCCCGCAACCGGGCATGCATGTCGCCGAGAGAACGCCTAGCCTCTTCTAGGCCAGATTCCATGGCCTGAAACATGAATTCCCGAGACGCTTCCAAGCGATCCAAAAACTCCAGGAAAGAACTGCTTATCAACTCAGCAGCAGCGGATGGCGTTTCCGCTCTCACATCCGCCACGAAATCGCTCAAAGCAAAATCGATTTCGTGCCCCACAGCGGATATGGTAGGAACCGGGGACTCCGCTAAAGCCCGGGCAAAGCTTTCATCATTGAAACACCAAAGATCTTCTAGGCTGCCGCCACCCCGACCCACAACCAGGACTTCCAATCCCGGCAAGCGCATCGCTATCGCCAAGGACCGAATCAACGACTGGGCGGCATCGCGCCCTTGAACCTTGGCGGGAAAAACGGTTAGACGCCCCGTCCAGCCCCGCCTTTTCAAAATTCTAATAAAATCCTGCACTGCCGCCCCGCTGGGCGAGGTGATAAAACCGATGTGCCTAGGAAATTCGGGGAGCGACCGTTTGCGCTCCTTGTCAAAGAGGCCTTCCGCTAAGAGCTTTTTTTTAAGTCTTTCGAACTCTCGGTGCAACCGCCCTTCCCCCGATTCGATCGCGCCCCTAGCTATTAGCTGATACCTGCCATGCGGCTCATAGACACTCAATTCACCGTAGATCAGCAGTTCCATTCCGTCATGGATCTCGAAATCCAGGCCCGAAGCGCTGCCTCTAAACATGACCACTGGCAACTGGGCGTTCTCGTCTTTCAAAGAAAAATACAGATGCCCACTAGCTTGCTTGCGCAGATTGGATACCTCGCCACGAATCCACTCGGGTCCAAAGGACCCTTCCAGCAGCCTCTTTATCCTGCGAGTGTACTCGGTTACCGAACTCGCTTCGCCATCGCCAAACTGCTCTAAGAACGAATTCATCAGCCAACCTCAGGATCCAACGACTTGCGTTTCAAACGGGCTCTCAGTTGGCGTACTGCCAGGCTCAGAGCGATTATTACGCTTAAAGCCAATAGGATCATGGTCGCGTTTCCTTTCAGGAGGGCGCTCCCAAACCAGACGATGCTGAAAGCGATACTTAGATTGAGGGGTACCGAAACCGCCATGTACCAAGCAAAGGGCATGCGGGCGAGCCCGAGCAAGTAGTTTTGCAATGGGAAAGGCATACCTGGGGTTATTCTCATCAAAACTGCCACCGTAACCATCGTCTCTTTATTTATTTCAGGGACCGTGTATCCGAAACGTTGCACAAGCCGCTCGAAAGGAGGCCGAAACCACCTACCCGCCACCAGCCAGGAGATCGCCATGTTGAAGGAGAGAGCCAAGCCGCTCCCCAGCAAAGCCACCGGCATGTCGTAAAGAGCCCCCGCCAATATGAAGAAAGGCGAAACTGGTGCCCAGAGCGAGGGAAGGATGGACATGGCCAAGAAAAAGGGGACGGGGCCAAAACCCGCTATCCAATCAACCGCCCCCTGAACGTCGATCTGCATAAGCCTCTCCCAAAACAGCCAAATAATAACGACCCCGGCCACCGCTGGCAATACAGCCAAGCCCAACAAGATCCTTATCCTCGATGAAAACACGGCGTCAACCAATTGCTATAAATCAGGAATGGCAAAGACATTCTCGCAGAGACCTGCCCAACTGAAAGATTCTTGTATTGGATCATTCAAGACAAACTAACTAACAAGGATTTCCAGTTGCATCCAGCTTAACCAGCGCTAAGCGTAATACGATCCCCGATGACCGATTCAAAGAAAACAAAATTGCTCATCGTCGACGACGATGAGAGTCTGCTCGACCTCATTGAAGCCATTCTAGAATCCGCCGGCTTCGAATCAATCGCAACCTGCAACGCTCCCGATGCCTTGAAAATCGTCCAGGATGATGGTCAGAATCTCGAGGGGGTCATTATCGACTTGAATTTACGAGACTTTCCCGGCGAGCGATTGATCGAAGATATCAAAAAGCTCGCCCCTCAAATGGCAATATTCATGACCTCTGGCTGCTTGAACGAGGAAATCACTGAACGGCTCGGAGATCGCCGCGTGGAGGGAATCATCACAAAACCGTTTCGCGCCGCCGACTTGATCGAAAAAGTCGTTGACGGACTGAGACGTCAAAACATTCGGGAACTATCAAGCGAAGGTGCTTAAATTCCACCCTATTGCGCCGCTCTCGTGCGGAACAGCGGAATACAAGCCCGCCTCTTCACCCACTTCGAAGCTTTCCACTGCCTTAATCGCCCGCTTGTCGCCCGACGGAAAAAACTTGGCCTCCCTTTCCGCTTTCTCGCGCATTTCGCGAAGATGCGGAAAAGTTCTCTCCAAAATATTCTGTGGATAGAGCGGTTCCATGCTATTCTCGATTCGATTCCGTTCGAATTCCGGCAAGATAAAATGACTCAACCTACTAAAACGGAAAACGCCTCGCTTCCTTGATCGGGGAAAAGACGATTTTTTGCCGCGCTATTGAGTTCTCTCTTTAGTTGCTGATTACCAACTATTTAAATAACAAAATAAGGGCTTCTTTTTTACCGGTTTTGACCACGCACAACGGTCTTGAAGGAATGCCTTCAGACGCCAATAGGTTGTCTATCCTAGTGGTCATCATCTAGATTTCCGATTGAGCGGACCCATTCTGTTGCAAGCCGTGAAAGGCTTCAACCCATCAGACACGCTTACAGGCCTCTCGTGTTGATCTTTAAACAATGTTAAATAATAAATCCGCTGTACGGCTAAGGCTATAACGGCCCTTGGAAATGCTGACATGAATCTGGACTAGGGCTCCTGCTAATTCGTGATATTTCCCGCCGTTCTCTATTGCGAAAGCGTCGATTGTTATCATCGTTTCCGTTGAGCGTGACCGCTATGACGGAAAATGAGAAACTGGCCCTGTTCAGCCTGATAGATGATCCCAGCCCTTTCGTGCGCAAGGCCCTTCTCAACACCCTCGGGCAAATGGGCAAAGAGGGCCTAAACTTGCTGAAGGAGGCGGTCGAAGGGCCCAACCGCATTCTTAGCTGGCACGCAGCAAACCTGCTTTCCGAGCTGCAGGCCTCGGATCCAGCTCAGGAATTCCGGAACTTCATACAAGAGATGAATTACGAAATGGAGTCTGGCTGGCTGATGATTAGCCGCATTGCCTACCCTGGTTTGGGAGTAGGCGACGTTTGCCACGAACTCGATGCTATCGCTTCCCGCTGCAACGAACTATTCGTCAAACCAACCTCAGCTCGCGAACAATGCCTCGTTATTAACCGCGTCCTCTTCCACGAAATGGGTTTTCGAGGAAATTCCGAGCGCTACACAGATCCAGACAACAGCTTCATTAATCGAGTGCTCGAGACAAGACGGGGCCTGCCGATAACGCTCTCCGTGCTGTACTTGCTTATCGGTCAACGTCTCGGAACTCCAATCGAGCCAATCAGCGCCCCTAGCCATTTCGTTATCGGATGCTTTGACGAGCCAGCCCCCTTCTACATAGATCCATTCGAGCGAGGCAAATTCTTGACCGCAGGCCAAATGCTTAAGCGCATAGAAGCTGTAACGCTTTCCCCCAACATCGGTCACTTGGCCCCAGCATCCACTCACGAAACGCTAACTCGTATATGCCGAAACCTAGCTCATCACTATTCCGACAATCGGGATTCCCCTATGGCTGAGCTGTTCCGGAGTTTTCTCCAGGAGTTCAAGGAAGCCTACCAGAAGCAGGTATAATTTTGCTCGCTCAGCCATCGGCGATCCGGTTCTTTTTCACTGATGGCTCCCTACGATTCCGAAGTCACTTACCAA
>Ga0181582_10001105_pt1 | contig 20587 bp, 19 predicted proteins | sample 071ome_32_FD_132438 | JGI IMG/M metagenome (GOLD analysis project Ga0181582, IMG submission 132438) | Coastal salt marsh microbial communities from the Groves Creek Marsh, Skidaway Island, Georgia - 071405AT metaG (megahit assembly) | ecosystem: Environmental > Aquatic > Marine > Intertidal...
AAAATCATGCGCGAAGAAAGCCAACGTTTGCAAACCGCCATTGATGCCATCCGGCAGGCCTATGTGGCGCAGGCCCAAGGGCGCAGGATGGCAAGCAAGCCGTCGGTGAACAAAAAACTAGACGAAATCGCTGCCGCCACCAAAAAGGCGGAAACCGTGCTGGCCACCTTTAGCAGCACGCGCGAACGCCAGCCCGCACCGCTGCGCCCCACGCCCCCCCCGGCCCCGGCCTTGGACAGCACCGAACAGGCGCATTTGCCGCTTGGCACGCAACCCGATGATTTTGCACCGGTGTTGGCGCGCGCAGATTTCATCCGCGCATTGAACTTCCCCGAAACCACCGAAGATACCGAAGGGTTTGCCGCCCTGCGCAAAGCGCTGCGCGACCGCAAGGCAAAGGAACTGATCAACGCCAGCCAAGATGTGCTGACATTGCTAAGCCAAGAGGGCATTTACACAGATGACATGCGCCCCGACATGGCACGCCCGGAATTGTGGCGCCGCTTTGCCGCAGGCGAGCGCGGGCGCACCATCGCCGCACTTGGGGGCATACGCGACCGCACGTCGCTGGCGCTGGTGGCCGGGCGCATGAAGCAAGACCCGGTGTTTCGCGACGCCGCGCATCATTTCCTGCGCCGCTTTGACAAGGCCTTTCAGGAATTTGAAATCGAGGCCACAGATTCCGAAATACAGGATCTGGCCCAAACCCGCACCGCGCGCGCCTTTATGCTGCTGGGCCGCGTGGCGGGTATTTTCGACTAGGCCTGCACCGGCACGACAGGGCGTTCCATCCGCAGGGCGGATCGAAACCCGAAAATATGCCGCAAGGGCCCGGTGTGGCTGCGGGTCATCGCCAAAAACCCTTTGCGTTCATAAAGCGCCCGCGCCCGTGGGTTGGTGTCGATCACATCCAGCCGCACCACCCGCAGCGCCAGTTCCGCCGCGCGCGCGGTGACCGCATCCAGCAATTGCCCGCCCACTCCTTTGCCACGCGCCGCCTGAGCGACAAAAATACCGTCCATCTGGAACACCCCCGCCTCGGGGTCGCGTTCCAGCGCACTCAGCAGCACGGCGCGCCATGCCGTGCCGAACCAACCATAATGGCGCGCCATGTCGCGCAGCCCCCCGTTGATCAGCCCACCTTCGGGGGTTTTGAACCCCACCATGCCCAGCAATTGACCCTCGGCATCGCGGGCAACGATGGCATAATCCGGGTCCATCACCGCCGTCAGAAACGGTATGGCCCGCGATGATGGGCCCAGAACCTTACCCAGCTTTGCGCCGAACGCCTGCCAATAAAGCTGCGCCGCGACGGCGCGCTCGTCCTCGCGGAACCCCGCTTCGATCACCATTGACATTGCATCCCCTTTCGCACGGCGCTAGGCCTGTGCCAGAACCGAAATAGGGTGCCGCCATGCACGATACAACCCGATCCGCATATTGGCAGGGCGCCCGCGATGGTGCGCCCTTTATTTTCGTGGTCTCGCCCTTTGCCATGTTGTTTGGCGTGGTTTCGGCCGAAGCCGGACTGAATGTTTTCGAAGCGCTGGCCTTTTCGGTGGTGGTGATTGCAGGCGCCGCACAATTCACCGCCCTGCAATTGCTGCAAGATAACGCCCCCACCTTCGTGGCCTTGGCATCGGCTTTGGCGGTCAATCTGCGCATGGCGATGTATTCAGCCGCGCTGACGCCGCATTTGGGCGCCGCCCCGTTTTGGCAGCGCGGGTTGATTGCTTATTTTCTGGTGGATCAAACCTATGCCTGCTCGGTCATGGCCTACGAGCGAAACAAGGGCTGGGGCTTGGCCCAAAAAACTGCCTATTTCTTTGGCACGATGACCCCCGTCTGCCCGATGTGGTATGTCATGACCTTGGTGGGCGCATGGGCCGGCACCGCCATTCCGCCTGATTACGCCTTGGATTTTGCGGTACCCATCACCTTTATTGCGCTGACCGCGCCGATGCTGCGCACCGCCGCCCACCGCGCTGCGGCGCTGGTGTCGGTGGTTATGGCGCTGGGGTTTGCATGGCTGCCCTTTAACCTTGGGCTGATGGTTGCGGGCCTGGCCGGGATGATCACTGGCGCCCAAATAGAACTGCGCCTGCGCGCGCGTGGCACATGGGTGGACCCATGATTGATAAAACCCAACTATGGACCGTGATCGTCTTGTTAGGGATTGGCAGCTTTGCCCTGCGCTTTGCGTTTTTGGGGCTGATTGGCAACCGCGCCATGCCAGAATGGCTGTTGCGGCATCTGCGCTACACGGCGGTGGCAATCTTGCCCGCCATCGTGGCGCCTTTGGTGGCGTGGCCTGCCGCGTTGGAGGGCCAGACAGACCCCGCGCGCCTGGCCGCGGCCTGCGTGACGCTGGCGGTGGGCTATGCCACGCGCAATGTGATTTTATCCATCGTGCTGGGGGCAGGAACGCTGTATCTGGGCCTCTATCTTGCCGGGTAGCCCGGCGCCACTACTGCGCCGCGCGCGCGCGCACGGCGTCATAGGCCTCTAGCACGGCGCTGTTATCGTCCGAATCATATTCATAAAGCTGGTCAGATTGCACACCGGGGATGCGTGCAAATTGCTCGGACAGCGCGTTTGGATACCATGTGGGGGTGATGCCAAATTCAGGGAATTGGGCCAAGACCCGCGAAATGCTAAGGGCGCATTGCGCGTCACTGACCCGGCCATTGGCCTGCACCGCACGCAGCAGCGCCTGCGCCAATTGGGGCGAAACCGGCAGGCGCTGACGCTCTACATAAAAGGTTTCGCGGGCGTGAAAGCGGGTAAAAACATCTACCAAGGGCGGATGCGCCCCGTAAATCACATCGCCACGGCGGATGATGGATTGGTTGCGAAACGACCCTGCAGGATCGAAAATGACCCGCTGGCTGGCGTTCACCATCAAAGCCGAATGCGCGCCTGCCTCGTTACGCACAGCGCGCATGGTAAACAGGGTAATTTCTGGTGGACCGTCATGCACATATGCGGCGGCGCGCAGCTCGTCGTCGCTGCGGGCAATTTCGGGTTTCGTGGCGCAGCCCGCCAAGGCTAGAACCGCCAACAGCACAGCTGCCAATTGTTTCATACAAAACCCGCTTAGCAAAAAACCACAGCAAACTGTGGGTCAGGGTGGTGCCGGGCGGTTGCCCGGCCTGCCCAAATCAGCTGTTGAAAAGCGCCAAGAACACCAAAATACCGATGCTGACACCCACCACAAGTTTGGTGGCGCCGATAAACCCTTCAAAGGTTTTTTCCTGCACCGAAGTATCCATTTCGCCGTGCTTATGTTCAGCCATTTGCCTTTTCCTTGCTTGGTCTGTCCTGTTGCTTTGTGGGTGATTAGCGGATTCCTTAAGCCCTGTCACCAGTCAAGGCGCCGCACAGGCGCGGTTTTCGCACCCACGTCAGGCCGCCTTCCACAGCCATGCCCCATCGGGGCCACGCCGCCGCGTTACTTGGCCTTTGAACAGCAAATAGTTCAAATGCGCCACGGTTTCACACAGCGCCAGCCCATAAGTGCCCGCATCGATGCTGCGCTTGAAAAGCGCCGGAAAACACCCCACCGCCACCTGTTCGGTTTTCAACAAAGCCAACAGGCGTTTCAGCGCGCCATGGTGGTTTTCGGCCAATTGCCCCATGCGCATGGGCAAACCCGTGAAGGGCAGTTTATGCCCGCCCAGCACCAAATGATCCTCGCGCGCAAGGGTGGCCAGCCGCGCGCAGCTTTCCAGCCAGTCGGCCAGCGGGTCGGCCATCGGTTCTGCCGGGTGCACGCCGATATTGGGGCTGATCGAGGATAAAACCTGATCCCCCGCAATCACCAGATTGCAATCGCGGCTCCATAGGGTCAGGTGTTCGGGGGCATGGCCATGGCCAATATGCACATCCCAGCTGCGCCCCGCCGCCTGCACCACATCGCCTTGGGTCAGGCGATGATAGCCAATCGGAATGGGGTGCGAAATATCGCCCAGATTAAATGGCCGCTCGGTCAGGCGGCGCTGGTAAATCTCGGCATCCATGCCCGCATCGCGCCAAAAAGCCAAGGCTTGCGGGCTGGGGGCCTCTTCGACATCCAGACACAGCATGCGCGCGGTCAGATACGAGGTGCGGGTTGTCCAATGCTCGGCGCCAAAGCGCTCCATCAGCCATCCAGCCATGCCCACGTGATCGGGGTGATAATGCGTGATAATCACCCGCCCAACCGGCTTGCCGCCCAACACGTCGCGCAGGATATTTTCCCAAATTGCCACGCTTTTGCGAGTTTTGACGCCCGCATCAACAATGCTCCAGTGGTCGCCCTCGTCCAGCGCATAGATATTAACATGGTCCAGCGCCATGGGCAGCGGCAGCCGGATCCACAGCACGCCTTCGGCAACTTCGATGGCTTGGCCTACCTCGGGCGGGGTGTCCCACGGGGTGCGGACGCCCCTTTGGCCGCCGTCCATCACGCGGCCAGCTCTTCGGGGGTGATGTCGTATAGATCATCGGCCCCGGCCATGGCATGGCGCAGCAAGCTGTCGTGTTCGGGCAGCAATTTGTTGATGTAAAAACGCGCCAGTTTGGTGCGCGCGCCGGGGGCCGCTTCGGCCAGGGCGGCGCGCAGGTGGTAATGCGCCCCCAAAACCCGGGCAAACCCACGCAAGAACGGCACAGCCCCTGCAAAGCGGGCGTTCATATCGCTTTGGCCCAGCATCCATTCCACCGCTTCACGCAGGCTTTCGCAGGCCTGCCAGACGGGTTCGGCCAGTTCGGGCATATGCGCGCGGGCGGCTTCGGTGTGGGCTTCGATCTCGTCCAGCAGGCGCATGGCCGCCTCGCCGCCATCCATCATCTTGCGCCCCACAAGATCCATCGCCTGAATGCCGTTGGTGCCCTCGTAAATCGGGGTGATGCGTGCATCGCGCAGATATTGGGCCGCGCCGGTTTCTTCGACAAAGCCCATGCCGCCATGGATTTGAATGCCCAAACTGGCCACTTCGCACCCGATATCGGTAGAAAATGCCTTGGCAATCGGTGTCAGCAACGCCGCGCGGGCCGCCCATTCGGGGTTTTCGGTGGCGCGCGCCATATCCAGCGCCACAGCGCAATTGACCGTGATTGCACGCGCGGCAAAGGTTTCGGCCTTCATCGTCAGCAACATGCGGCGCACGTCGGCGTGCTGAATGATTTCGCCCATCTGTTTGCGCTCGGCCGCATAGGCCAGCGCCTGTTGATAGGCGCCCTCGGCGCAGCCCACACCTTGGGCCCCAACGGCAAGGCGGGCATTGTTCATCATGGTAAACATGGCCGCCATGCCTTTGTGCTCGGCGCCCACAAGCCAGCCTGTGGCACCATCATATTGCATCACGGCGGTGGGGCTGGCGTGAATGCCCATTTTATGTTCAAGGCTCACCACCTTAAGGCTGTTGGCCACGCCCGGGTTGCCCTGTGCATCGGGCAGGTATTTGGGCACCATAAACAGGCTAATGCCCTTTGTCCCCGCCGCCCCATCGGGCAGGCGCGCCAGCACAAGATGGCAGATATTGCCGCCAAAATCGTGGTCACCCCAAGTGATGTAGATTTTCTGACCGCTGATGGCATAGGTGCCATCGCCATTGGGCACAGCCCGGGTTTTCAGCGCCCCCACATCCGAGCCAGCGCCGGGTTCGGTCAAATTCATCGTGCCCGTCCATTCGCCAGAAATCAGCTTGGGCAGATACAGCGCCTTCATCTCGTCGCTGGCATGGTGTTCCAACGCCTCGATCTGGCCTTGGGTCAACAGCGGGCACAGCCCCAGCCCCATGGCGCTGGTCGCGGCCATTTCGTTGAACGCCGTCGTCAGCGACAGCGGCAGCCCCATGCCGCCGTAATCTTGCGGCGCAGACAAGGCCACCCAGCCCCCTTCGGCCAAAGCGCGAAACGCCTCGGCGTGGCCAGGCGATGTGCGCACAACGCCGTTTTCCAGCTTGGCGGGCGTCATATCACCCGGGCGGCGCAAGGGGGCCATGACCTCTTCGCAGATGCGGCCAGCGCCATTTAGAATGGCATCCACCATATCGGGGGTTGCATCGTTAAAAAGCGCGGTTTCGGGCAGCTTTTGGAAATCGGACACATGGGCGAAAATGAATCGGAACTCGTCCAACGGGGCTCGAAAAGGCATAGCGCACTCCTTGGGAACAGCAGCTTGGATTTTACCAAAGCTGCCTGTAAGCCTGTTCATATCCACGGCAAACTATCCGCACGCATGGGGCGTGCCAAACAGAACGCGGCGTCAGACATGGCCAAAACCGAGACATTAAATCCAGACACCCAAGGCATTTCCCGCGCCGCGGAATTACTGTCTGCAAGGCGGCTTGTCGCCTTTCCAACCGAAACCGTTTACGGGCTTGGGGGGGATGCGCGCGCCGATGATGCCGTGGCCGCCATCTATGCCGCCAAGGGGCGACCCAGCTTTAACCCATTGATTGTGCATCTGCCCGATACATCGGCCGCCCAGCGCTATGTGGTGTGGTCTGCGCAGGCGCAGGCCTTGGCCGATGCCTTTTGGCCCGGGCCCCTGACGCTGGTGTTGCCGCTGCGGGCGGGGCATGGCTTGTCTAATTTGGTCACCGCAGGGCTGCCCACGGTTGCCATTCGCGTGCCCGCCCACCCGCTGGCGCGCCAAGTGCTGCAGGCCTTTGGGGGGCCGGTGGCGGCCCCTTCGGCCAACCCCTCGGGGCGCATCAGCCCCACAACCGCCGCGCATGTGTTGGCCGGGCTGCAGGGAAAAATCGCCGCTGTTTTAGATGGTGGGCCGTGCGAGGTGGGGCTGGAAAGCACGATTGTGGCGCTGGCCCCTCACCCGCAGGTGCTGCGCCCCGGTGGCGCCACAGCGGCCGCGCTGGCCAAGGTGCTGGGCCTGCCCGCACAGTCGCTGAGCGAAGGCGTCCCAAAGGCCGGGGCCCAACCCAAAGACATCACCGCACCGGGGCAATTGCTGTCGCATTACGCGCCCGGTGCCTTGGTGCGGCTGAACGCCACCGCCCCCCACCCCGGCGAGGTGATGCTGGGCTTTGGCGCGGTTGATGGCGCGCTGAACCTGTCGGCGGCGGGCGATCTGAACGAAGCTGCCGCCAATCTTTTTGGCTATCTTCACCAGCTTGACCAGCCGGGCGTGGCCGGCATTGCGGTGGCCCCTGTCCCCGACCACGGCGTCGGGGTGGCCATCAACGACCGTTTGCGCCGCGCCGCGGCCCCACGGCCCTGATGCTTTCCCTGACCGGCAAGGCAGACTAGGGTAGCGCCATGGAATCGCAGCTGCACCCCTCGTTAACGCCAGATCTTGCGCTGGCCCTGCTGGAATGGCAGGCCGAACTTGGCGCGACCGAGGCCATTGGCGATGGCCCGATCAACCGCTACGAGCTGCCCCAAGAGGCGCGCAAAGCCGCCCAATCCCCAGCTGTGGCCCCTGCACCTGCTGCCGTCGGGCCCGCAGGCGGCGCAGATCAGCGCCCGACCCCCGCAACAGCCCAGCCGGGGCTGGCCCAGCCCGGCCCGGATGCGGTGGCGCAGGCCCGGCAGATGGCCGCTGCGGCCCAAGATCTGGTGCAATTGCGCGCAGCCCTTGATGGGTTTGAACACTGCGCACTTAAACGGGGGGCGCGCAGCTTGGTCTTTGCCGATGGCGTGCCCGGCGCCCCGGTGATGATTATCGGCGAGGCCCCCGGGCGCGAAGAAGACCGCGCCGGCCTGCCCTTTGTGGGCCCGGCGGGCCAGCTGCTGGACCGGATGCTGGGCGCCATCGATCTGTCGCGCCAGCCTGGCGCGGGGCAAAGCCCGGTGTATATCACCAATGTGCTGCCTTGGCGCCCGCCACAAAACCGCGACCCAAACCCAAACGAAATTGCCATGATGGTGCCATTCTTACAGCGCCATATCGAACTGGCCGCGCCCAAGCTGCTGGTGGTGATGGGCAATATCAGCACCCAAGCACTGCTGGGCCAAACCGGCATTACCCGCCTGCGCGGCACATGGGCCAGCGCCATGGGCCTGCCTTGCCTGCCCATGTTCCACCCCGCTTATTTGCTGCGCCAGCCCGTCGCCAAACGCGAAGCTTGGGCAGATTTGCTGGCGCTCAAAGCCCAGTTAACCGCCACCCCCTAACCCCGAGCACCCCATGCCCCGTATCGACGAAAGCAAAGACTTCATTCCCGTTCGGATCGCTATTTTAACGGTCAGCGACACGCGCAGCATGGCCGAAGACCGCTCGGGGCAGACCTTGGTAGATCGCCTGACCGAGGCAGGCCATATTCTGGCAGATCGCCACATCGTGCGCGACGAGCGCGCCGAAATTGCAGCCCAGCTGCGCAAATGGGTCGCCGACCCGCAGGTTGATGTGGTGATTTCCACAGGCGGCACCGGGCTGACGGGGCGCGATGTGACGGTCGAGGCACATCGCGATGTATATGAAAAAGAGATCGACGCGTTTGGCACGGTTTTCACGATGATTTCCATGCAGAAAATCGGCACCAGCGCGGTGCAATCGCGCGCCACCGGCGGCGTGGCGGGGGGCACCTATCTTTTTGCTTTGCCCGGCAGCACCGGCGCCTGTAAGGATGCTTGGGACGAGATTTTACGCTGGCAGCTGGATTATCGGCACCTTCCGTGCAATTTCGTGGAAATTTTTCCAAGACTAGAAGAGCACAAGCGACGGAAATAAGCCCGAACTCCGTAACAGCTTTGTGGGTTGGTCCAGCGGTGATGCGGGCTAGGTTTGCGATGGGCCATACCAAGCCCGCTCTGACACAAAGGTAATAACACATGCGGTTTCTACGCCAAAGTCTGGTTGGGGTCTTTTTGCTGTCGATGACACTGGCGCTGCTGGTGGGGGCGGTCAGCATGGTGCGCGACGCCGTGCAAGACCGGATAAGCCGCGAGGCCCGCGTGCCGCCGGTGCGCGAACGGGTGTTTGCTGTCAACGTGCTGCGGGCCGAGGCGCAAACGCTTGCCCCCACGCTGACCGCTTATGGCCAGATCGAAAGCCGCCGCAGCCTTGATCTGCGCGCCGTCGTCGGCGGCAGCGTTACCGAACTGGCCCCGGCATTCGAAGAGGGCGGGCAGGTGCAAGCGGGCCAAGTGCTGCTGCGCATTGACCCATCAGACGCGCAAGCCGCCAGATCGCGCGCGCAAACCGATCTGCAAGACGCCCAAGCCGAACAGCGCGATGCCGCGCGCGCCTTGGATTTGGCCAAGGACGAGCTGGCCGCCGCCGCCGAACAGGCACAGCTGCGCAGCCGCGCCCTGCAGCGCCAGCAAGATCTGGCTGCGCGTGGCGTGGGCACCACGGCGGCTGTCGAGGCAGCAGAGCTGGCCGCCGCCGCCGCCCGCCAGGCCGAACTGACCCGCCGCCAAGCATTGGCCCAAGCCGAGGCGCGGGTTGATCAGGCCGCCACCCGCACCGCGCGGGCCGAAATAGCCTTGGCCGAAGCACAGCGGCGGCTTGACGACACCACCATTCGTGCCGAATTCAGCGGCACCCTGTCGGGTGTCACGCCCGCATTGGGCGGCATCGTTGCACCCAATGAACGGCTGGCGCAGCTGGTGGACGAAACCGCCTTGGAAGTGGCGTTTCGCATCTCGACCGATCAATATGCCCGCCTGCTTGATGCCAACGGCGCCTTGATGCCACTGCCTGTCGAGGTGGCGTTAAACAGCATGGGGGCGGGATTGGTTGCGCGCGGCACATTGGCCCGCGACAGCGCCATGGTGGCACAGGGCCAAACCGGGCGCTTGGTGTTTGCGGGGCTGGACCAAACGCGCGGCTTCAAGCCCGGCGATTTTGTCACCGTGCGCGTGGCCGAACCGGCCTTGGAAAACGTGTTCCGCCTGCCCGCCACCGCCTTGGCCGCCGATGGCAGCGTGTTGGTTTTGGGCCCTGAGGACCGGCTTGTGGCGATGGCTGTGACCTTGGTACGCCGCCAAAGCAACGATGTGCTGGTGCGCGCCCCCGATCTGGCCGGGCGCGAGGTGGTCGCACAACGCACCCCGCTTTTGGGGGCAGGTATCAAGGTGCGCCCCCTGCGCCAACCCGACGCCGGGCAACAGGCCGCAGCGCCCGAGGCCCCGGAAATGCGGGAACTAGACGACGCAGAGCGCGCGCGCCTGATCGCCTTGGTTCAGGGCAACACCCGCATGCCTGCCGAAATTCGCCAATCCCTGCTCGCGCGGCTGCAGCAACCCAAGGTGCCCGCCGAGATGGTGCGCCGCCTTGAAGAGCGGATGGGGGGCTAAACCATGATGCGCCCCGCCCCCACTGCCGCCGCAGGCATTTTGTCGTATTTCACCCGCCATCGCACCGCCGCGAACCTGTTGTTGGTGGTTTTGCTGGTGTTGGGGCTGGCAGCCGTGCCAAAGATGCGCGCCCAGTTTTTCCCCGATGTTGTGCTGGATACTGTCTCGGTTTCGGTGACATGGGAGGGCGCGGGTGCAGAAGATATTGACCGGGCGATTGTGCAGGTTCTGGAACCCGCGCTTTTGGCCGTGGAAGGGGTTGAAAGCACAAACAGCACTTCAACCGAGGGGCGTGCCTCGATCACGATGGAGTTCGAGCCAAATTACGACATGGGCCGCGCCGCAGACGAGGTGCAATCGGCCGTCGATATGATCAACACCCTGCCCGCCGAGGCAGACGAACCCGAGGTGCGGCGCGGCAATTGGCGCGACCGCGTGACAGATTTGGTGATCACCGGCCCCGTGGCGCCCGATCAGTTGGGCCGCTTTGCCGATGAATTGGTGGTGCGCCTGTTTGCCCAAGGCGTGACCCGCACCACCATTCGCGGGCTGGCCGCACCGCGCATCTTGATCGAGGTGCCCAGCGTGAACCTGATGGCGCATGATGTCACGATCGCCCAGATCGCGGCCGCCATCGCCGAAGAGGTCGATACCGACCCAGCAGGCGATGTGTCGGGCGGCAATACCCGCGTGCGCACCGGCGTGGAAAAGCGCACCCCCGAGGCCATCGGCGCCATCGTTTTGCGCTCGAACCCTGATGGATCTACCCTGAGCGTGGCCGATGTGGCCCAGATCGAAATCGAGGGCATCACCCGCGAGCGGGGCTATTTCCGCGGCGACAACCCCGCCATCTCTATTCGGGTGGATCGCAGCCAAAGTGGCGATGCCATCGATATTCAACATACCGTGGAAAAAGTGGCCGAAACCATGGCCGCCACCCTGCCTGCCGGGGTCACAATAGACCTGATCCGCACCCGCGCCGAGGCCATTTCGGGGCGCCTGAATATCTTGTTGGAAAACGGCCTGACGGGGCTGGCCTTGGTTGTGGTGCTGTTGTTTTTGTTCTTGAACGTGCGCACCGCGTTTTGGGTGGCGGCTGGCATTCCCGTGTCGATGCTGACAGCCGTGGCGTTGATGTATGCCTTTGGGCTGACAATCAACATGATCTCGCTTTTTGCGCTGATCATCACCTTGGGCATCGTTGTGGATGATGCGATTGTGGTGGGCGAACATGCCGATGCGCGCGCCCGGCGCCTGCGCGAACATCCGGTTGTGGCGGCAGAAACCGCGGCGCGGCGCATGGCCATGCCTGTATTTTCGGCCACGCTGACCACCGTGATTGCGTTTTTCGGCTTGGCCGCTATCGGCGGGCGCTTTGGGGATTTGATCAGCGATATTCCCTTTACCGTGATTGCGGTTTTGGCCGCCTCGCTGGTGGAATGTTTTTTGATTTTGCCAAATCACATGGCCCATGCCTTGGCCCATTCTGCCAAAGATCATTGGTATGACGCCCCCTCGCGCCTGTTCAATCAGGGTTTTAACTGGGTGCGCGACAGGCTTTTTCGGCCCTTGATGGCGCTGGTCATTTGGGCACGCTACCCGGTTTTGGCGGGGGCGGTGCTGATCTTGGCCTCGCAGGTGGCGCTGTTTGTCGATGGCAAGGTGCAATGGCGGTTTTTCAACGCGCCCGAACAGGGCAGTGTGACAGGCAATTTTGCCATGCTGCCCGGTGCCACGCGCGCCGATACATTGGACATGATGCGCGAAATGCAACGCGCCACCGAAGAGCTGGCCGCAGAATACGAAACCCGCTATGGCCGCAACCCGCTGGATTATGTCTTGGCTGAAATCGGCGGCAATAGCGGGCGCAGCCTGCCGGGGGCTGAAACCAAGGACGCAGATTTGCTTGGCGGTATCTCGATCGAACTGATCGACGCCGATTTGCGCCCCTATTCCAGCTTTCAATTCGTGGGCGAATTGCAAGACCGCGTGCGCCAGCACCCGCTGACAGAAACGCTGAGCTTTCGGGGCTGGCGCGCAGGGCCCGGGGGCGATGCGTTGGATGTGCAGTTTTATGGTGCCGATGCCGATACGCTGAAAGGCGCAAGCGAGGCGCTGAAAAAAGCACTGCTGCGCTTTCCCGAAGTATCCGCCGTGGAAGACAACCTGCCCTATGACAAAGACGAACTGATCCTCGAACTGACCCCATTGGGGCAGTCGCTGGGCTTTACCATCGATGGGCTGGGCCGGGCGCTGCGCCACAGCCTTAACGGGCTAGAGGCAGCCACCTACCCCGATGGGCCGCGCAGCGCCTCTATTCGCGTGGTTCTGCCCGATAGCGAATTGACCGCCGATTTCATGGACAGCTTACAGATGCGCGCACCGGGGGGCGGGTATGTGCCCTTGGCCGATTTGGTCAGCGTCGATACGCGCACCGGGTTTTCCACCGTGCGGCGCGAAAATGGCATTCGGCTGATCTCGGTCACGGGTGACATATCAGAAGACGATCCAGCCCGCGCCGAAGAGGTGATGCGCACGCTAGAGCAAGACATCTTGCCGCAGATCGCCGCCGAACAGCAGGTAGAGTGGCACCTGTCGGGCCTAAGCGAGCAGGAAAACGAATTTCTCAGCGACGCCTTGACCGGGCTGGTGCTGTGCCTGACGGGCATCTATCTGGTGTTGTCGTGGGTTTTTGCCAGCTGGACGCGGCCCTTGGTGGTGATGGCCATCATCCCCTTTGGCCTGATCGGAACGATCTGGGGCCATTATATATGGGATGTGCCGCTGTCGATGTTCACCGTGGTGGGGCTGTTGGGGATGGTGGGGATCATCATCAACGACTCGATCGTTTTGATCACCACAATCGACGAACAAGCCGCCGAGCGCGGGCTGGTGCCCGCCATTATCGACGGCACCGCCGACCGCCTGCGCCCGGTTATTTTGACCACGCTCACCACCGTGGTGGGCCTAGCGCCGCTGCTTTACGAGACCTCGCAACAGGCGCAGTTTTTGCGCCCCACGGTGATTACGCTGGTCTATGGCCTGGGCTTTGGCATGGTGCTGGTGTTGCTGGTGGTGCCCGCAATGCTGGCCGCGCAGGCCGATATTGGAAAGCAAATCGATGCATTCCGCCGTGCATTGCGCGCCCGGGCCTTGCGCGGCATGGCATGGCCGATGGCCGCGGCGCTGGTGGGGTGGCTGGTGCCCACAATGGGCTGGGTTGCCGCCACGGGCACCCTGCCCGCCCCCTTGGCCGACCCTGTGGCACAATGGCTGCCATCACTGCCCACCATGGCCAGCGCCACGGTGCTTTATCTTGGGGGTATGGTGGTGCTGGCGCTTTCGGCCTATGCGCTTGTGGGGCTACGCCATATGCGGCGCAGCCGCCGGCGCGCTTAGACGCGGTGATAGGGGCTGCCTGCCAAAATCGCGGCCGCGCGGTAAAGCTGCTCGGCCAACATCACCCGCGCCAGCATATGCGGCCACACCATTTTGCCAAAGGATAGCAGAAAATCGGCCTCGGCGCGCAGCGCAGGGTCAATCCCGTCGGCCCCGCCAATCACGAAAGCCACATCGCCCCGCCCTGCATCGCGCCACTGGCCCAACTGCGCCGCAAAATTTGGCGAGGTGATCAGCGCACCGCGCTCGTCCAAGCAGGCCAGCACCGCGCCTTGGGGCAAGGCGCGGCGCAACAGCGCCGCTTCGGCCCCCATGCCAGCGTTTTTTTTATCCTCGACCTCGACCACAGAAACAGGCCCCAGCCCCAAGGCCCGGCCCGTACGATCAAACCGTTTCAGATACTCATCGATCAGCGCCCGTTCGGGCCCTGCACGCAGGCGCCCGACCACGCATAAATGCACCCGCATCTGGCCTTAACCGGCCACGCCTGTGGGCTGCCACATTTTTTCCAGCTGGTAGAATTCGCGCACTTCGGGGCGGAAAACATGCACGATCACATCGCCCGTGTCGACCAGCACCCAATCGCCCGCGCCTTTGCCCTCGCTGCGGGCGGTCACGCCGGTGGCATCCTTGACGCGCTGCACCATTTTTTCAGCAATGGCCGACACCTGCCGGGACGAGCGCCCCGAACACACGACCATGTAATCGCCAATCGAGGATTTGCCGCGCAGATCGATTTGCACGATGTCTTCGGCCTTGTCATCCTCAAGCGAGCTTAGGATCAGGTCCAGAAAATCTGAACTGGAGAAAGAAAAATTTGAACCCTCGGCGCCAGAATTGGCGTTTGGGTTTGCTTGTGCGGCGCGTGCCGCCTCTGCGCTAAGTGACAGGACCATGTCCTCCGTTGCTGCACACCGATCGCGCCCCGGTGCTGGGCCTATTTTAAACCTAGCAAGAGAATGGCGAAAAAACAATCGCTGCCGTGGCGGCGCAGGCACCCTTTCGCCAAGGGGCCAGGGCGCCTGCCCACTTGCAGCAGCGGCAGCAAAAGAGTATGCAAACCCCATGATGAGCTTTTTCGACATGGATGACCGCGCGCGCCTGCGTGAACGCTTTTTCGGCGCCTGCTTCACCGTTCTTGCACGCCTATAATGGCTGCGGGCCATCTGCCCCCACGCATCACTTTGAAAATCCATCCAGAAAAACGGGAGAGGACCGATGTCCCCCAAGACGCTTTACGATAAAATCTGGGATGCCCATGTTGTTCAGCAAGACGACGATGGCACCTGCCTGCTGTATATTGACCGCCATTTGGTGCACGAAGTGACCAGCCCGCAGGCCTTCGAGGGGCTGCGCATGAGCGGGCGCACAGTGCGCGCACCAGAAAAAACCATTGCCGTGCCCGACCACAACGTGCCCACCACGCTGGATCGCGCCTCGGGCGTGATCGAGAACGAGGAAAGCCGCATTCAGGTCGAAGCGCTGGATAAGAACGCCCGCGAATTCGGCGTGCATTACTACCCGGTCAATGACGTGCGTCAGGGCATCGTGCATATCGTCGGCCCCGAACAGGGCTGGACATTGCCCGGCATGACCGTTGTGTGCGGCGACAGCCACACCGCGACCCACGGCGCATTCGGCGCGCTGGCCCATGGCATTGGCACCTCTGAGGTGGAACATGTTTTGGCCACGCAAACGCTGATCCAGAAAAAATCGAAAAACATGAAGGTGGAAATCACCGGGCAATTGCGCCCCGGCGTCACCGCCAAAGACATTACCTTGGCCGTAATCGGCGCCACCGGCACCGCGGGCGGCACGGGCTATGTGATTGAATATTGTGGCGAGGCCATTCGCAGCCTGTCGATGGAGGGCCGCATGACCGTGTGCAACATGGCCATCGAGGGCGGCGCCCGCGCAGGTCTGATTGCCCCCGACGAAACCACCTTTAGCTATGTCAAAGGCCGCCCACACGCCCCCAAGGGCGCGCAATGGGAAGCCGCGCTGGCATGGTGGAAAACCCTGTATACCGATGAAGGTGCGCATTTTGACAAGGTGGTGACGCTAAAAGGCGAAGATATCCAGCCAGTTGTCACTTGGGGCACCTCGCCCGAAGACGTGCTGCCCATCACCGCCACTGTGCCCGCGCCCGAAGATTTCAAAGGCGGCAAGGTGGATGCCGCGCGCCGCTCGTTGGAATATATGGGCCTGACGCCTGGGATGAAGCTGACCGATATCGAAATCGACACCGTTTTCATCGGGTCCTGCACCAATGGCCGCATCGAAGATTTGCGCGCCGCTGCAGCCGTTTTGAAGGGCAAAAAGATCAAAGACGGCATGCGCGCCATGGTGGTCCCGGGGTCGGGGCTGGTGCGGGCACAGGCCGAAGAAGAGGGGCTGGCCGATATCTTTAAAGAGGCTGGCTTTGAATGGCGTTTGGCGGGCTGCTCGATGTGTTTGGCGATGAACCCCGACCAGCTGGCCGAAGGCGAGCGCTGCGCCTCGACATCGAACCGCAACTTCGAAGGGCGCCAAGGCTACAAGGGCCGCACCCATCTGGTAAGCCCGGCCATGGCCGCCGCTGCCGCCCTGACCGGCCGTCTGACCGACGTGCGCGAATTGATCTAAGGAGCCCGCATTATGGAAAAGTTCAAAAAACTGACGGGCATCGCGGCCCCTATGCCGCTGGTCAATATCGACACCGATATGATCATCCCCAAAGTGTTCTTGAAAACGATCAAGCGCTCGGGTCTGGGCGTGAACCTGTTTGACGAAATGCGCTACGACCGCGACGGCAACGAAATTCCTGATTTCGTGCTGAACAAACCCCAGTATCGCGAGGCCGAAATTTTGGTCGCCGGCGATAATTTTGGCTGCGGCAGCTCGCGCGAACACGCCCCGTGGGCGTTGCAAGATTTCGGGATCAAAGCGGTTATCTCGACCTCGTTTGCCGATATCTTTTTCAACAACTGCTTCAAAAACGGGATCCTGCCCATCGTGCTGCCGCCCGAGCAGGTTGAGGTGCTGATGAAAGATGCCGAAAAAGGGGCCAATGCGCGCATGACGGTAGATCTGGAAGCCCAAGAAATCACCACATCCGACGGCCAGGTTTTTACCTTCGAGGTGGACGCGTTCAAAAAACATTGCCTGCTGAACGGCCTAGACGATATCGGCCTGACGATGGAAAAAAGCGCAGCCATTGACAGCTTTGAAGCCCAGGCCGCACAGTCGCGCCCTTGGATCTAAACCTTTAAGTCATTGAAAATAAACAACGCGCGCCCCAACAGGTGCGCGTTTTTTTTGCCCCAAGGCGGGCGGATGCGTGATGCATTCTGGCACCACCTTCGGCAGAAACCCAAAAATTGCGCCCCCATCGGCATATTCCCGCTTGAGATGAGTCGGAAAAGCGGCAAAACTTGGGCAAGATTGAGGCAACCGCCAGCACCGGCGGCATCAAGTTGGACATGGGGGCGGCAAAGTATCGCGCCCAGCCAGATTGAAGGGAATGGGCAGTGTTTTCGCAGCTTTTGAACGCGCTTGTGCGTGCAATACTGGTGTTCACCATTGTGGTGTTTCCAGCGCTGGCCGCGCCCAGCGGGCCTGCGACCGATGCCTTTGCGGTGCTGTTGCTGGCCACGGTGGCGGCGGTTTTCGTGCTGCTGGAATATAGCGGCCCCGCTGCCAGCTTTTTGGAATTTCGCAATGCCCCGCCGTTTAACCGCCTGCGCTTTGGCGCGGCGGCTTTGGTGACGATCGCGGCCAGCTTGCTGATTGCGGCCCCCGCCAGCGCCCCCCCTATCGCCACCCAGTATCTTTACCCTGTGGCGCAGGCCAGTGCGGCGCTTTTTGATTGGCCATATTCGCCGCCACGCCTGTTTTTGAACTGGCTTTCGGCCAGTGGCTTGGGCGAATTGACGGGGCAGCTGTATTTGGCAGTGGCGCTGGCCTATGCCATCAGCTTGCCCACGGCGGCGCTATTTTTTGCCTTGGTGCGGCTGTTTGGTTGGCCAGCACGGCTGGGCGCGTTTAACCTGTGGCTGAACCTGCCCACATTCGACCCAACCACAGGCGAGGACGTGGTGCAGCGCTTGCAATCCACCGCCCGGCTTAACCTGATCTTAGGCATTAGCCTGCCATTCCTGATGCCAATGGCGGCACAAATGGCGGCTGGGCTGGTCTTGCCCAGTGGCACATGGGGGCCGCAAAGCTTGATCTGGGGCATCACGTTTTGGTCAATCATGCCGCTTTGTTTGCTGATGCGTGCCATCGCCCTTGGCCGGGTGGCGCAGATGATCCAAACCAAACGCGCGCGCAGCCATGCCGGTGCCGGGGTGCTGCACGCCGCCTGATTTGGGCGATGGTTTTGGTGTGGGCCGCAGCTTGGGCCAGCGCCATCAGGGCCGACCCACCACTGCGCCTTGCCACCTATCATAGCGATGCCGCGCGTCAGGGCCCGGGGCTGTTGCTGCACGCCATTGTGCAGGGCAAAGACCCGCAATTGCAGGCGCTGGCGCAGGTGGTCGCGCTGTTGGATGCCGATGTCTTGCTGTTGCACGATATCGATCTGGATGCGGGTGGGGCCACAGCGGCAGCGCTGGGCAGGTTTTTGGCCCAAAATGGCGCCCCTTATGCCCATATTCTGGCGCCGATGCCCAATGCTGGCGTGCCAAGCGGGCTGGATTTAAACGGCGATGGGCGCTTGGGGCGGGCCAACGATGCCTTGGGATATGGGGCGTTTCGCGGCCAGGGTGGCATGGTGCTGCTGTCTCGGTTGCCGATCATCACCGAAGAATTGATCGATTTTACCGGGCTTTTGTGGCGCGATCTGCCCGGCGCCTCGCTGCCCAAACGCAGCGATGGCACCGCCTTTCCCAGTGCCGCCGCGCTGGAGGTGCAGCCGCTATCGGCCATTGGGGCATGGGCCGTGCCCCTGCGCCTGCCCGGGGGCGCGGGGCGGCTTTGGGTGATGGCCTTTCATGCCAGCCCACCGGTGTTCGACGGACCCGAGGACCGCAATGGCAGGCGCAATGCCGATGAATTGCACCTATGGGCGCAGGCGTTGGATGGCACGCTGGCGCCCGCGCTGCCGGGGCAATATTTTGCGCTTATGGGCGTCACCAATATTGACCCACTTCTGGGCAAAGGGCGGCGCGATGGCTTGCAGCGCTTGGCCCAGCACCCCCGCCTGCACCCCGATGCACAAAGCCCCCATCTGGGCCTGCCAACGGTCGATTGGTCGGGGCTGGGCCTGGGGCTGCGCCAAGCCAGCCGCATTTTCCCAGCCCGCAGCCTGCAACTGCGCGGGGGGGGGCGTGATGTGGCCCGCCCCGCAAAGCCCCAAGGCAGCTATTTTCGCCAAGGCCAGCCGCCACCGCCCCGTATGGCTGGATATCGCCATTCCCCCCGCCCCGCAGGCCATGCCACCGCCGCAAGTTGTGCAAAATTGATCGCCGTTTCTTGACCCCGCCTGCGCCAATCGCTAGGCCAGTGCCAAACCGTTTCACTGGGGACAAAAAACCATGACCAACCCTTCGCTTCTTATTCTTGCCGGCGACGGCATCGGGCCCGAAGTAATGGCCGAAGTGCGCAAAATTATCGATTGGTACGGCACCAAGCGCAATGTCACCTTCGTCGTCAGCGAAGGGCTGGTGGGGGGCTGCGCCTATGATGCGCATGGCACCCCATTGACCGATGAAACCATGGCCCGCGCCCAAGAGGTGGACGCCGTGCTATTGGGCGCCGTGGGTGGCCCAAAATACGACAATCTGGATTTCAGCGTAAAACCCGAACGTGGGCTGCTGCGCCTGCGCAAGGAAATGGACCTATACGCCAACCTGCGCCCGGCGCAGTGCTTTGATGCCTTGGCTGACTTTTCCTCGCTGAAGAAAGACGTGGTGGCCGGGCTGGACATCATGATCGTGCGCGAACTGACCTCGGGCATTTATTTTGGCGAACCGCGCGGCATCTTCGAGGAAGGCAACGAGCGGGTGGGCATCAACACCCAGCGCTATACCGAATCCGAGATCGAGCGCGTGGCGCGTTCGGCCTTTGAATTGGCGCGCCGCCGTAACAACCGGGTCTGCTCGATGGAGAAGGCCAATGTGATGGAATCGGGCCTTTTGTGGCGTGAAGTTGTGCAAAAAGTGCATGACGAGGAATATCCCGATGTTGAACTTAGCCACATGTATGCCGATGCCGGCGCCATGCAGCTGTGCCGCTGGCCCAAACAGTTTGATGTGATCGTCACCGACAACCTGTTTGGCGATTTGCTGTCGGATGCCGCAGCCATGTTGACCGGCAGCTTGGGCATGTTGCCCTCGGCCAGCTTGGGCGCCCCCATGGCCAATGGCCGCCCCAAAGCCCTCTACGAGCCGGTGCACGGGTCGGCCCCTGACATTGCCGGCCAAGGCAAGGCAAACCCAATCGCCTGTATCCTTAGCTTTGCGATGGCGTTGCGCTATTCCTTCGACATGGGCAGCGAAGCCGATCGTTTGGAAAAGGCCGTGGAACAGGTGCTGGCCGATGGGCTGCGCACCGCAGACCTGCTGGGCGAAGATGGCGTTCAGCCGGTCTCGACCAGCGATATGGGCGATGCCGTGGTTGCGGCACTGGATGCCAGCCTGTAACGGCACCAACATTTACGATTTTGCCAAAGGCCCGCCCCAAGGCGGGCCTTTTTTATGGCATCAAGCCTTGGCCATGGCCTGCATTGGGCCCGTGCTTTTGCCCTTGCCAAGCGGCGCTGGCTGGGCTATCCGCGCGCTCACGGTCGGAGTGTAGCTCAGCCTGGTAGAGCACTGTCTTCGGGAGGCAGGGGCCGGAGGTTCGAATCCTCTCACTCCGACCAATATTTTCAATACATCACCAGCCCTTCGCGAATGCGCTGACTGCCACGGTTAGCGTACAGTAAGCACGGTAGGGGTAAACCCGGGTCATGTTGGGC
>Ga0181582_10001114_pt1 | contig 20530 bp, 15 predicted proteins | sample 071ome_32_FD_132438 | JGI IMG/M metagenome (GOLD analysis project Ga0181582, IMG submission 132438) | Coastal salt marsh microbial communities from the Groves Creek Marsh, Skidaway Island, Georgia - 071405AT metaG (megahit assembly) | ecosystem: Environmental > Aquatic > Marine > Intertidal...
CCCGGTAAGCCTCCCGGTAAGCCTCCCGGCACGTCTGATGTCCCGACACGGTATTTCATGGTGAAATCGTGACAGCCCGCCGGCCTGCTGGCCGGCTGTTTGCCGTTTTGCCTGTGCCGGATCCATGGCCATGCCGGATCAGGCGGGTGATTTTGGCTGGCCGAACCTCAGGTGAGCTCCCCTTTTCGCGCCCGGTGTCGAAAAATAGAACAAAACATGAAAATGTTCTTGAAAACGGAACAAAACAGGTACACACTGTGGTCAGTTGTGATGATTGGACAGTAAACGCAACCAGTTGGCTCCACCCGTTGGCGCAGACAGTCGAAGTAAACAGACAGTCGAAGTAAACAGTTGGTGCGAATATTTGACATTGTCCGGTCATCGCGTGTCGGCGTTATGTGGCTTCAGGGTCGCAACGTAACAGGTCAGCAAGAAGGCCGGCACGCATTCGGATCATCCGGGGCCGCGACAGGCGGTACCCACCCGGCCGGAGCCATCCGCAAGGTGACTTTCCCACAGGAGAGTTTCCGCATGGACAGGGTTCGGCGGCTGTGCAAGAAGGAGGACTGACATGGCTGGAGTCGTGGTGGACCTGCAAATGAAGAATGACGACAAGGCGAAGGCGCTTGAAGCTGCCATTGGCCAGATTGAAAAGGCGTTCGGCAAGGGCTCGGTGATGAAGCTTGGCCAGCGCGAGGCGGCGGCCGATGTCCAGGCGATCTCGACCGGATCGCTCGGGCTTGATATCGGGCTTGGCATTGGCGGCTTCCCAAAGGGTCGGATCGTCGAGATCTATGGCCCTGAATCCTCGGGCAAGACGACATTGGCGCTTCATGCCGTGGCCGAGGCGCAGAAGGAGGGCGGCAATTGTGCGTTTGTCGATGCCGAACATGCGCTTGATCCGGTCTATGCGCGCAAGCTTGGCGTCAATATCGACGAACTGCTGATTTCCCAGCCTGATGCCGGTGAACAGGCGCTTGAGATCGCCGACACGCTGGTACGCTCAGGCGCGATCGACGTTCTGGTCATCGACTCGGTGGCGGCGCTGGTGCCGCGGGCCGAACTCGAGGGTGAGATGGGGGACACCCATGTCGGTCTTCACGCCCGATTGATGAGCCAGGCGCTTCGCAAGCTGACCTCGTCGATTGCGCGCAGCAACTGTCTGGTGATCTTCATCAACCAGATCCGTCTGAAGATCGGCGTGATGTTCGGCAATCCGGAAACTACCACCGGTGGCAATGCGCTGAAATTCTACGCCTCGGTTCGTCTTGATATCCGCCGCATCGGCGCGATCAAGGATCGTGACGAGGTGATTGGCAACCAGACCCGCGTCAAGGTGGTCAAGAACAAGGTGGCGGCACCGTTCCGCACCATCGAGTTCGACATCATGTATGGCGAGGGCATCTCGAAGATGGGTGAGCTCCTTGATCTTGGTGTCGCCGCCGGCATTGTCGAGAAATCCGGCGCCTGGATTTCCTATAATGGCCAGCGGATCGGGCAGGGGCGTGAAAATGCCAAGAACTTCCTGCGCGAGAACACCGCCCTTGCCGAGGAGATCGAGGCCGCGATCCGCCAGAATGCGGGGTTGGTCGGTGACCAGATGCTTGACCAGTCGATTGCCGAGTCAGCCGAAGCAGCGGTGCCCGATTCACCGGATGAACCGCCGGCTCCCGATAATGGTGCGGGTCCGGCACCCGACGCCTAGGTGACATCCTGCCGGCATCTCGTGCCGGCATGGCAGATACCCGATAGCGAACCCCGCCCGGCACCCGCCCGGCGGGGTTTTGCACGGGTTTTATGCTGTCCTCCAACTGTCTGCCAACTGTCCGCCAATTCTCCGCCAACTGTCCGCCATCTGTCCGCCATCCGGGGGCCGCAGGCGATATGTTTGGCTGGACATATGACAGGCGGCACGCGTAAAACAGGCGACGCTGTGCCGGGCGAGACCCAATTAAAGGCGAGACACCATATCGACCCCTGGCTGGCAGCCCGTATTCGCAGCCACATTCAGTTGAAAAACGCAGGAACCCGCGATGAGCAGCGTCAATGATATCAGGAAGGCCTTTCTCGATTATTTTGCCGTCCATGGCCATGAGATTGTTGATTCCAGCCCGCTGGTGCCGCAGAACGATCCGACCCTGATGTTCACCAATGCCGGTATGGTGCAGTTCAAGAACCTGTTCACCGGTGTCGAGACGCGCAGCTATAACCGCGCCGTGACATCGCAGAAATGCGTTCGCGCCGGCGGCAAGCACAATGATCTGGAGAATGTCGGCTATACCGCGCGCCACCACACCTTCTTTGAAATGCTCGGCAACTTCTCCTTTGGCGACTATTTCAAGGAAAACGCCATCGAACTTGCCTGGAATCTGGTGACGAAGGAATTCGGCCTCGACAGCAGCAAACTCCTCGTCACCGTCTATCACGAGGATGACGAGGCGGCCTCATACTGGAAGAAGATTGCCGGCCTTGGCGATGACCGGATCATCCGCATCGCGACCTCCGACAATTTCTGGGCGATGGGCGATACCGGCCCGTGCGGCCCCTGTTCCGAGATATTCTACGATCATGGTGATCACATTCCGGGTGGCCCTCCCGGCTCGCCGGATGAGGATGGTGACAGGTTCATCGAAATCTGGAACCTCGTCTTCATGCAGTTCGAGCAGCTCCCCGATGAGCGTGTCTCGCTGCCAAAGCCATCGATCGATACCGGCATGGGGCTGGAGCGCATCGCCGCGGTGCTGCAGGGAAAGCATGACAATTACGACATCGATATGATGCGTGCCCTGATCGAGGCGTCGGCCGATGCCTCGAATACCGATCCCGACGGTGAGAAGAATGTCTCGCACCGGGTGGTCGCCGACCATCTGCGGGCCAGTTCCTTCCTGATAGCCGACGGTGTGCTGCCGTCGAATGAGGGGCGCGGCTATGTGTTGCGCCGGATCATGCGCCGCGCCATGCGCCATCTCCACCAGCTTGGCTGCGAGGAGCCGGTGATGTACAGACTGGTGCCGGCGCTTGTTGCCGAGATGGGCGCGCAATATCCGGAGCTTGGCCGCGCACAGTCGCTGATCGGCGAGACGCTGAAGCTTGAGGAAGGCCGCTTCAAGGAAACCCTTGGCCGCGGTCTGCGTCTGCTGAACGAGGAAATCGAAGGCAAGCAGGCGGGCGGTACGCTCGACGGGCAGACAGCCTTCAAGCTTTATGACACGTTCGGCTTCCCGCTCGACCTGACGCAGGATTTCATGCGTGGCTATGGCTGGAGCGTTGATACTGACGGCTTTGACGCCGCGATGGCAGAGCAGAAAGCGGCGGCGCGGCGCGCCTGGAGCGGGTCCGGTGATACCGCCACCGAAACCATCTGGCTTGACCTTGGCGAGCGTCTGGGGGCAACGGAATTCCTCGGCTACACCTCGGAAAGTGCCGAAGGGCAGGTGACCGCGCTTGTTGTCGATGGTGCCGCGGCTGAAAGCGCCACCGGCGCGGTCTCGGTGATCACCAACCAGACGCCCTTCTATGCCGAGTCAGGTGGCCAGCAGGGCGACCGCGGCGCGATTGCCTGGGACGGCGGGCGCGCGGTCATCTCCGATACCTTCAAGACGCCTGCCGGCATGTTTGTTCACAAGGCAGAGGTTGAAGAGGGGACGCTCGTAGTTGGCGCGGCGCTTCGCATGGATGTCGATGCCGGCCGCCGCCGCCGCCTGCGCGCCAATCATTCGGCGACGCACCTTCTTCACGAGGCACTCCGTCATGTTCTCGGCGATCATGTGGCGCAGAAAGGCTCGCTTGTCGCGCCCGACAGGCTGCGTTTTGATTTCTCGCATCCGCGCGCGGTGTCTGGCGAAGAACTGGCGCGCGTGCAGGCCATTGTGAATGAACGCATCCGGATGAACAGCGAGGTATCGACCCGTATCATGACGCCGGATGCGGCGATTGAGCTTGGCGCGCTGGCGCTGTTCGGCGAGAAATACGGCGATGAGGTGCGTGTTGTTCAGATGGGCGGCGAGACCGATATCGAGGGACGCGGTGCCTGGTCGGTCGAACTGTGTGGCGGCACGCATGTTGGCCGCACAGGCGATATCAGCCTGCTTCGCATCGTGTCTGAATCGGCGGTCGCCGGCGGGGTTCGCCGGATCGAGGCGGTCACCGAGGCAGGCGCGCTGGAATGGCTGGACAGCCGTGAACAGGCATTGCTGCAGGCCGCCGAGATGCTGAAGGTCGCGCCGGAACAGCTTGCCGACCGAGTGGCGCGGCTTGTCGAGGACAACCGCAAGGCGGAACGTGACATCACCGGCCTGCGCCGCAAGCTAGCTGCTGGTGGCGGGGCCGGCGAGGCGCCGACCATGGTGAATGGCGTCAATTTTGTCGGTCGGCTTCTCGAGGACACGCCGGCGCGTGAGTTGAAATCGATGGCGGACGAGATCAAGGCGAACCTGTCGAACGCCGTGATCTGCCTGGTTGCGACGGATGGCGGCAAGGCGTCGATTGTCGTCGCTGTGACCGATGACCTGACCACCAGCCGCAATGCTGTTGATCTGGTCAAAATCGGGTCGGGCGCGCTTGGCGGCGGCGGCGGCGGTGGGCGCCCCGACATGGCGCAGGCGGGTGGCCCGAACGCCGATGCGGCGTCTGCGGCCATTGAGGCGGTATCCGCCGCGCTCTGACATAATACGCCAGATCAGGAAGGGGCACATCGCGGCGTGCGGTGTGTCCCTTTTTCCTGTCGGTTATGCACTGGCAATAACCAAAGCCGATCCGGCATCAGAGCCGGCCCGCTATATTGCCCGGCCGGGCCTGTTCAGACGTTCATCGCCGCCTTCAGATTGTCATCCAGCGCATCGAGGAAGGCATCGGTTGTCAGGAAGGGTTGCTCGTTCGAGATCAGCAGTGCCAGATCCTTGGTCATCTGGCCACGCTCCACCGTCTGGATGCAGACCTTCTCCACCGTTTCGGCGAAATTGGCCACGTCCGGCGTGTTGTCGAACTTTGCGCGGTAGCTGAGACCACGTGTCCAGGCAAAGATCGAGGCGATCGGGTTGGTCGAGGTCGGCTTGCCCTGCTGGTGCTGGCGATAATGGCGCGTCACCGTGCCGTGTGCGGCCTCGGCCTCGACGGTCTTGCCGTCCGGGGTCATCAGAACCGATGTCATCAGGCCGAGTGAGCCGAAGCCCTGGGCCACGGTATCGGACTGCACATCGCCATCATAGTTCTTGCAGGCCCAGACAAACCCGCCATCCCATTTCAGCGCGCAGGCGACCATATCGTCGATCAGGCGATGCTCATAGGTGATGCCGGCGGCGCGGAACTTGTCGGCGAACTCGCTTTCATAGACTTCCTCGAACAGGTCCTTGAAGCGCCCGTCATAGGCTTTCAGGATGGTGTTCTTGGTTGACAGATAGACCGGCCATCCGAGGTCGAGGCCGTAATTCATGCAGGCCCGCGCAAAGCCGCGAATCGATTCATCAAGGTTGTACATCGACATCGCCACGCCGCCATTGGGGAAGTCGAACACCTCGCGGGTCACCGGCGCGCTGCCATCGGCCGGGGTGAAGGTCATGGTCAGCTTGCCGGCACCCTCGACGACAAAATCGGTGGCGCGGTACTGGTCGCCAAAGGCGTGGCGACCAATGACGATCGGCCGCGTCCATCCCGGCACCAGACGCGGTACGTTCTGGCAGATGATCGGCTGGCGGAACACCGTGCCACCAAGGATGTTGCGGATCGTACCGTTCGGCGAACGGTACATCTCCTTCAGGCCGAATTCCTCGACCCGCGCCTCATCGGGGGTGATGGTCGCGCATTTCACGCCGACGCCATATTCCTTGATGGCATTGGCGCTGTCGATGGTGATCTGATCGTTTGTCTCGTCCCGCTTCTCGATCCCGAGATCGTAATATTTCAGGTCTATATCAAGATAGGGGAAGATCAGCTTGTCTTTGATTTTCTGCCAGATGATGCGGGTCATCTCGTCGCCGTCGATTTCGACGACCGGGGTTTTTACTTTGATCCTGGACATGGCTTTCCTTCACCTTTCACATTGCGCCCGCTGGCCCTGGCCTGGCCGTGCGAACAGCATGAACAAGTGGCGGGCACGGGCACTGACACCGCGCTCCTGGCCCACCGTTTCCGGCTCGTCTGGGAACATCAACTGACTGGCACCGAAGCCCCACTGGTCGGGTCGTTGGTTTTGTACTGTCCAAGTGGGGTTTGCGCAAGACCAAGCTGTGTGAATGTGGTGCGTCAGACGCCTGTGAGGTCCTTCAGGTGGGGTTTCAACGCCTCGACCGAGGCGACCGTCTCGAAATGCTGCAGATGACCGTTATGCATGAACCCTTCGGCGATCACCGCATCAAGCATCGCCAGCAGCGGGTCCCAATAGCCGTCGATATTGAGGATGATGACCGGCTTCTTGTGCAGATCGAGCTGTCGCCAGGTGGTGATTTCCATGGTTTCGTCGAGCGTGCCGAGGCCGCCGGGAAGAACAATGAAGGCGTCACTCTCGGCATACATCATTTCCTTGCGCTGATGCATCGTGTCGATGATGTGAAGCTTGGTCACGCCGGCATGGCCGATCTCGACGCGATCAAGGAATTTCGGGATGATGCCGATGACGGTGCCACCACCCTGAACAGCCCCGTCCGCTACGCGACCCATCAACCCGCTGCTGCCGCCGCCATAGACCAGACCCAGACCATAACTTGCAAGCATGGCGCCAAGGTCGTGGGCGGCATCGGCATAGGATGGCTTGTGGCCGGCCGACGCGCCAGCGAAAACGCAGACTTTTTTCATGGTGAAGATGTATCCTGTGATTGAAAGAACATGTTGATAGCATTACGCTGATAACCGTTTTTCGCCAGTGAAAAGGTATTTTGCGTGAGGGTCCTGACCTACATCTTTGTCGGCGTCGGCGCGGCCATAGCCGTCATCGCGCTTGCTGTCACACTTCTTGACAATGGCGAGCAGGCGACGATTGAGCCGCAATCTGACGCATCGCTGGCCGTAACGGCTAAACCACAAGCCGCGGCAGAGACCGCCCCAGAGACCGCCCCAACGACCGGGGCAGAGACCGGGGCAGAGACCGGGGCAGAGACCGAAGCGCCGGACACCTCGCAACCGGGCGCCCCCGGGGCAACCGTGGCTACGCAGTCTGCTGAGGCCTCGGACGCAGCGCCGACAGCCGCCGGCGGTGACGCTGCGGAGATGGCCGCCGACGCGCAGGCCGCGGCACCAACCGTTTCGATTGACCTCGCCCAGGTCAGGCCGGACGGCAATGCGGTGTTCGCCGGCAAGGCAGCCCCGCATGCCGAGGTGACGGTGTTTGAGGGAGAGGTTATCCTTGGCCGCACCAGGGCGGATGAAAATGGTGAGTGGGTGATCATTCCCGAAGCGGCACTCGGACCCGGTGAACATCTGGTGTCGGTCGGGGCGGTGTCGGAGGATGGCACGTCGTCTGTCGCCGATATCAGCATGGCGATCGAGGTTGGCGAGACAAAGGATGAACGCCCGCTTGTGGCCCTGCTGCCGCAGACCGAGACTGACATCCCGAAATTGCTGCAATCGCCTGATGACATGCCAGCCACCGCTGTCGATGTGGCCAGATCCGATGATAACCAGCCACAGAGTGCTGTCGACAAGCCGATGGTCCCGGCTATCGTCCCGGCCATCGTCCCGGCCATCGCACCGCGGTCCCTGTCATGGAAGGCCGGCGGTGAGCTTGTCGTCGCGGGCGCCTCGCGAGGTGGTGTTCGTGTCGACGCTATTGCTGACGGCATGCCGTTTGGCAGCACTGCGACGATGGATGATGGCAGCTGGCAGGTTGGTGGCAAGGTTGATATGACAAAGCCCGGTCGGACGATGCTGTTTACCTTGCGCGATGTGGATGACGCCGCCATTGCCACCTATGAATTGCCGGTCGCGACCCGTGACCTGTCGCAGGGGCTTGATGGCAGCCGCATGGTCATTGTCCAGCGCGGCGATGCACTGTGGCGCATTGCCTACAGCTCTTACGGCGAGGGGATCAGATATGTCGATATCGTGCGGCGCAACGCGGCCGCGATCAATGATCCGGACCTGATTTTCCCGAATCAGATCTTCACGCTTCCGCAAGATCCATGATCGAAATCCGACCGGTCTGATAGCGCATCATGAATTCACCTCACAGCAACACCGATTTCGAGGATGGATGGATTGCCGCCGACGGCTGGGCGGTGCTGGCCATTGCCGGCATTGTCACCATCATTCTGGCCCTGATCTCGTTGCCACTCGGCACCTTTGCCCTGGGTGTCATGCTGTGGCTGCGTCATACTTTGCGCGCCCCGCGGCGACTGACGCCGGACGGTCACGGGAAGGTGGTGGCACCGGCTGACGGGGTGGTGGTTGAGGTCCTGGACATTCTTGAAGAGCGTGGGGCCGACGAGCGCGCGGCGCATTCGGATATGACCGGCGCGGCGCGGGTGACAATCCGCACCGGCCTGGCCGATGCCCAGCTTCAGCGCAGCCCGGTGGCTGGCCGCATCATCGACAATTTCCTGATCCCCGGTCTGTTTCGTGGCGGTGAGGAACTGGCCCTGATGCGGCGTGACAATGAACGCCGCGAAATCAGCATCGAGACCGAGGATGGCGCGCGCTTTCTGCTGGCGATGATCGGCACGGCGACAGCGCGCCAGCTTGTCTGCCGGTTTGGCCCCGGCAAGTTCCTCGCCACCGGTGCGCCGCTTGGCATGGCGCGGATTGGCGGGCTGACCGATCTTGTGATTCCGGCCGGCTACAAGGTCGAGATCGAGGTCGGCAGGACAGTGGTTGCCGGCGAGACGATCCTCGCCAGACGCTGATCGCCGGGGCCGATGTTCGACGCCGCCCTCAGACCCCTTGTCAACCGGATCCTTGATCCTGTTGGCCGCCTGTTGGCCGGGGCCGGTGTCACCGCCAATCTGGTGACAATCATCGGCTTTGCTTTCGGAGCAGGCGCCGCTGTGGCGGTGGCCTTCGAGGCAGGCATGGTTGCCCTGACCCTGCTTGCCGTCAACAGACTTTGTGACGGGCTTGACGGCGCGGTGGCGCGTGCGCGGGGGCCAACCGACCTTGGCGGGTTTCTGGATATCACGCTTGATTTCGTGATTTATAGTGGTCTGGTGTTTGCTTTCGCGATTGCCAATCCGGACAACGCCATTGCGGTGGCCTTTCTGACCTTCAGCTTTGTCGGCACCGGAACAAGTTTTCTTGCCTTTGCGATCATCGCGCAAAAGCGCGGCATTTCGACCGATATCAGGGGGAAAAAGAGCTTCTTCTATCTGGGTGGCTTGACCGAGGGGCTGGAGACTATCATTTTCCTGTGTACGGTGATCGTAATACCTTCCTCTTTTGCACCCTTGGCGTGGTTTTTCGGGGTGCTGTGCTGGATCACAACAGCGACACGCATCAGCTATGCGGTGCGCCGGCTTTCCGGGCCGGCGGACAACGAAACAGGAGACGGAAAATGAAATTCGGCGTTGGCCAGGCCATCCCCCGTATCGAGGATTCACGGCTTATCACCGGCGAGGGCCGTTATACCGATGATATCGACCCGGGAAGCGGTCTTGCGGTGGCGTTTCTTCGCGCACCACTGGCGCATGCAAGGCTGCTGTCTGTCGATACTGATGCGGCGGCGGCACTTGAGGGTGTTCATCTTGTCGCGACACAGGCCGACCTTGATGCCGACGGGGTTGGTGAAATCCATTGCCGGCACCGGCTGACAAATGACGATGGCAAACAGATGACCATGGTCTCGCACCCGCCGATGGTGCGCGATGTGAACCGCACCGCCGGTGATATCGTGGCGGTGGTCGTTGCCGAGGATGCGACGACGGCGCATGACGCGCTTGAACTGATTGATGCCCGCTATGACAGTCTTCCCGCAGTGACAGATGTGTATGCGGCGATGGCAGACGGGGCACCGCAACTCTATGCCGAATATCCGAACAATGTCGCCTTCAACTGGGTGGCGGGCGACCATGACGGCACCGATGCCATGCTGGCTTCGGCGGAGGCGCACGGTCGCGAGGTCTTCGAGATCGACGTGATCAACAACCGCGTGATTATCAATTCGATGGAGACCCGGCCGATGATCGCCGCTCCCGGGCCGGAAGAGGGCACGCTCGACGTCTGGTGTGGCACCCAGGGGCCGGTTGGCATCGCCGAACAGCTTGCCGAGGCGCTTGACATGGAAACTGCCGCGGTTCGCGTGCGCACCGGTGATGTCGGTGGCAGTTTCGGGTTCAAGATTTTCCTTCACCCGGAACAGCTGGTCATCGCCTGGGCGGCGCGCCGGCTTGGCCGCAAGGTGCGCTGGCAGCAGGCGCGGTCCGAGTCCTTCCTTTCGGACCTGCATGGACGTGACAACCGTACAAAGGCGCGTGCCGTCATCGGCCGGGACGGGAAAATTCATGCGCTGGCGGTCACGGTTCACGCCAACATGGGGTCATGGCTGTCGAATTTAAGCACCTATATTCCGACCCTGTCGGGAAGCCGTGCCCTGACCACCACCTACGCAATCGAGACGGCCAGCCTGCGTGTGCTGGGCGTGATGACGAACACGCCGGCCGTGGACGCCTATCGCGGCGCCGGCCGTCCCGAGGCCAATTATGTGATGGAGCGTCTGCTGGATCATGTCGCGGCGCATCTGGGAATCGACAGGATTGACATCCGTCGTCGCAATTTGATCCGCGCCGACCAGATGCCGTTCCAGATGGTGCTTGGCGGCACCATTGACGGCGGCGAGATGCCGGAATTGATGGAAGAGGCGCTTCGCCGTGCCGATCACGCCGGGTTCGCGGCACGTCGCGCGGATTCGCAGGCACGTGGCAAGCTTCGCGGGTTCGGGCTTGGGATGTATCTCGAACAGTGTGGCGGCGGCACCGATGGCGGCGTTGATGTGAGGTTCCGCGAGGATGGCACGATCCTGGTTCTTGCCGGCCAGCAGGAAAACGGGCAGGGCCACCGCACGACCCTGACGCAGATCCTGTCCGACAGGCTGGGGTTCGACGCCGACAGGATCGAGATTGTGCAGGGGGATTCGGCAATCTGCCCGCCGGGGACAACCGGCGGCGCGCGCATGACGGCGATCCTCGGCTCTGCGGTCGCCGAGGTGGCGGCACTGACACTTGATGCGGCGCGCCCGCACGCCGCCGAGGCGCTGGAATGCGATCCCGAGGAGTTGATCCTTGCCGATGGTGTGTTCTCGGCGCCAAACACCAATCACTCGATCACCATCGAGGATCTGGTCTTGCGTCTGGTGCCGGATGATGGCCCGCATCCCTTCGACATCAGGCACCAGTATGAGACGGATGGCGCGACCTATCCCTATGGCGCGCATGTGGTTGAGCTTGAGGTCGACCCGGGCACCTGCAAGGTCGATATCCTGCGCTACACGGTGGTTGATGATTTCGGTACGGTGATCAACCCGCTGATGCTGGAAGGCCAGGTGCATGGCGGGATCGCGCAGGGAATCGGTCAGGCGCTCCATGAACATGCCGCCTTCGACGAGCAGGGCCAACTTGTCGCCGGTTCATTGATGGATTACGCGCTGCCACGGGCCGATGATTTGCCACGCTTCGATATCAGCTTCCGCAACATCCCCTGCAAGAACAATGTTCTCGGGGTGAAAGGATCAGGCGAGGCCGGCGCCATCGGCGCGCCGCAGGCGGTCATCTCCGCATTGACCGATGCGCTTGGTGTGACCCATATCGAGATGCCGGCCACACCGGCGGCGATCTGGGAAGCGCTACATGGTTCTTCCTCATCGGAGGCAGCGGAATGAGTGACAAGATCGTGAAAAGCGAGGCGGAATGGCGTGACCAGCTGACCGCCGAGCAATATTACATCACCCGTGAACATGGCACTGAGCGAGCCTTCACGGGCGTTCTCGACAAGCATTATGATGACGGGACCTATCACTGCATCTGCTGTGATGCGCCGCTGTTCTCATCCAAAACAAAGTTCAATTCCGGCAGTGGATGGCCAAGCTTTTACGATAAGCTGGACGGTGACACGGTCGGTGAGAGCGAGGATAACAGCCTGTTCATGCGGCGGACCGAGGTGCATTGCACGCGATGCGAGGCGCATCTTGGCCATGTGTTTCCTGACGGCCCGGCACCGACAGGGCTACGCTACTGCATCAATTCAGCCTCGCTCAGCTTCCGGGACGCGCAGGACTAGATCCGCGCGCCCCGAACTGCTGGCAGGCAGGCATCCGGCATTACCCGGCATTCCCGGCCTTGTCCGCGCTCTTCGTGCCATGATGGTTGCCGGAGCGATGATATCCGTGGCGGCCCATCCGCCGGGGCAGTTCATCGCCGGCAAGAACACCGTCATTGTTGGCATCCATTCGGGTGAACATCGCGACAAGCCTGGCGCTGAACTCGCCAGCCGAAATGGCGCCGTCGCTATTGCTGTCGAGCCGGTCAAAACGTATCCGGTTATGGGCCAGCATTTCGTCCTTCGTCAGGGCGCCGTCACTATTCGCGTCAAGCGAGGCGGCGCTGAACATATGGCCATGCTTGGGGTGGTGGCCGAAATTTCCGGCGACGGCGAGGCTGGCGACAATCATTCCTGACAGGGCAAGCCCGCCCGCGATCACCATGGTTTTGCTAAGAATTTTCATCGTGGTTTTCCCGTTGGTGGAGGTTGCAAGGCGTGGTGTGACACCGGTACACTGGTTTGCGGTGGGTGGTCGTGCCCAGCGCACCGGCGCCACACCCCGTTCTCGGCACCGAAAGGGGCACAAAGCGGGCATGGTGATGATGATTTTGGGATTTCTTGTGGCAGCGTCTGCCACATTTTCAGCCGCAAGGGCAGGGAGAGTGAAATGACCGGCCAGATGCCGTGGGTGACAGGTACGACCCGTTTTTTTGCCACCATTGCCAACCCGGCGGATCATGTCCGGGCGCCGATGGTTTTCAACCCGATCTTTGCCAAGCGCGGGCTTGATCATGTGATGGTGCCGATGAGCGTGCCACCAGAATCACTGAAGGTGGCGATTGACGGGCTTCGCGGGACGAGCAATTTCGGCGGCATGGCGGTAACGATCCCGCACAAGATGGAACTTGCCAAAATGTGCGACACGCTTGGCCCGACGGCGCAGCTGACTGGCGCAGTAAATGCCGTGCGCTTTGATGCCGACGGGACGATCCATGGCGATAATTTTGACGGGGCCGGCTTTGTCGCGGGGTTACGCCGGCAAGACCATGACCCGGCCGGCAGGACAGTGTTGATGGTCGGGGCAGGCGGGGCGGCCCGCGCCATCGCGCTGGCCTTGTGCGATGCCGGTGTTGAACGGTTGCTCATCCGCAACAGGACTCCTGAAAAGGCCGAGGCCATTGCCGAAGAACTGGCGCGGCTTGGCGGCTATCGCCAGGTCGAGAGCGCGCCGACACATGATGGCGGCGATGTCGACATGATCGTCAACACGACAAGTCTCGGTCTGCATGAGGGTGAGGATCTTCCCCTTGTCTTGGACGCTGTTGGTGCCAACACTCTGATCGCCGAGATAATCATGGTGCCGGAGCGCACCGACTGGCTGGCGGCGGCCGAGGCGCGTGGGCTGACAACACATTACGGACACCACATGCTGGACCACCAGGTTGAATTGATCGGAACGTTCATCGGCGCGCTCTGAGACGGTGCCATGATCGGCGCCAACATCGGCGGCGTGGCCAATTGCCGATTGAGTTTCTGCGCCCTGGACACTATATCTTGGCGATGGTTTCTTGCCGATGGTGCGGTGCCACATCACGCCCGCGCCAGTGCCCCGGCGGGTAACAGTGGGGGCCTGACAGCGGGGGCGTGACGGCGGGGCGTGACAGCGGGGCGTGACAGCGAATGAGGGTAACATGACGGAAAATGCCTGGACCGACGAACGGCTCGCAAAGCTTCGCAAGCTGTGGGATGACGGGCTCTCTATTTCGCAAATCGGCGATGCTCTTGGTGTCTCGCGTAACGCGATCGCCGGCAAGGCGCACCGGATGGGCCTGCCAAAGCGGCCGTCACCGATTTCAAAGACCACCGCCGAGGTGAAGAAGCCGGTAAAGCCGAAGGCACCGGTCGAGCCGGTGAATCTTCCCCTGCGGCTCGAGCTTCGCAAATTGCAATGGTCGCGCAGCAAATGCTGCTGGCCGACCGGTGATCCCAAGCTCAGCGGCTTTTCCTTCTGCGGGGCGAGAGTGGTTCCCGGCAAGCCCTATTGCCTGGAACATTGCGAGGAGGCCTACACCACCTCGCGCGACAGTCGTTAATCCATAGCGCCCGGGTGATAAATCCTGTCCTGCCCGGGCCGGAGTTCTCCCGATGCTGAAATATCGCGCTGACTACCGGCCAGCCTCCTGCAAGGTCATCTCGGCCGGCCTCGACATCTCCATCTTCGATGACCGGACCTTCGTCACCACGACGCTTGAGCTTGAACGTATCGGTGATGATCCGTTCCTGCTGAATGGCCGCGAGTTGACGTTGCATGAACTCAGCATCGACGGGCGCGTGCTTGATGAGGCGGACTGGCCGGTGAGCGAGGCTGGGCTGAGCCTGGAAGGGCTGCCGGCGAAATGCGTTGTCCGCACCCGCGCCGAATGCCACCCTGAAAGCAACACCGCGCTGGAGGGGCTCTATCTGTCCGGCGGCATGTATTGCACGCAGTGCGAGCCGGAGGGGTTCCGGCGCATCGGCTTTTTCCCCGACCGCCCCGACGTGATGACGGTCTTTACCGTCCGGATCGAGGCCGGACGGCAGTTTCCACAGCTTCTGTCGAACGGCAATCTGGTCGAGACAGGCGAGGTCGGCGATGACCGTCACTACGCGCTGTGGCATGACCCGCATCCGAAACCAAGCTACCTGTTTGCCTGCGTTGTTGGCGATCTTGACCTTGCCGCTGACAAATTCACCACTGCCTCGGGGCGCGAGGTCGACCTTCATATCTATGTCGAGACGGGCAACACGCATCTGACCGGCCATGCGATGGAATCACTGAAGCGGTCGATGAAGTGGGACGAGGACACCTACGGCCTGGAATATGACCTTGATCTGTTCCAGATCGTCGCGGTCAGCCATTTCAATATGGGCGCGATGGAAAACAAGGGCCTCAACATCTTCAACAGCAAATTCGTGCTGGCCGACCCGTCAACGGCGACGGATGAGGACCTCGACCGTGTGGAATCCATTGTCGCGCATGAATATTTCCACAACTGGACAGGCAACCGCGTAACCTGCCGTGACTGGTTCCAGCTGACATTGAAGGAAGGGCTGACGGTCTATAGGGACCAGTGTTTCTCGGCCGACATGCATGATGAGGGGGTGCAGCGCGCCAGTGATGTCAGCCTGCTGCGGGCCGCCCAGTTCCCCGAGGATGCAAGCCCGACAGCGCATCCCATTCGCCCTGAATCCTATCGCGAAATCAATAATTTCTACACCCCCACTGTCTATGAAAAGGGGGCCGAGGTGATCCGCATGATGGCGGGCTATCTGGGGCGTGACGGGTTTCGCCGTGGCACCGATCTGTATTTCGAGCGCCATGACGGCAACGCTGTAACCTGTGACGATTTTGTCGCCGCACTGGCCGATGCCAATGATCGCGATATGTCGGCCTTTCACGGATGGTACAGCCAGGCCGGCACACCGACGCTGAGCGTCTCGCGCCGGGCCGAGGCCGACGGCGTCACCCTCAGCCTCGCTCAGGCAACGCCGGAAACAGCCGCCGGGACCCCGCGTGAGCCGTTGCCGGTACCGGTCCGTCTCGGTTTTATCGGTGCTGACGGACAGCCGGTCAGAACGCACCTTGACGGCGAGAACGATGCGCGCGACGAGCATGTCCTGCTGCTTGACAGTGCGGCGGCGGAATTCCGCTTTGTCGGCGAGGCGGGTTCCGGCCCGATGACGCCAAGCGTGCTGCGCGGATTCTCGGCCCCGGTGCGCCTTGTCGATGATCTGGCTGATGATGAGCGGTTGCATCTGATGACGCATGACAGCGACCTGTTCAACCGGTGGGACGCCGCGCAGATGCTGGCGACCGGCGCCATCCTGTCATTGGCGGGTGGCGAGGCTGTGGCGGTCGAACCGCTGGCCGCCGGCTATCGCCGGATCCTTGGCGATGCCGCGCTTCTGGACGAATTCAAGGCCGGCACTTTGCGGCTTCCCGGGATCGCGGTCCTCGAGGCGGCACGCGCGCCAGCCGACCCGGTGGCGCTGTTCAGTGCGCGTCGTGGGCTGCTGGCCTCGCTGGGGCGGGCGCTGGCATCCGAAATCGCCGCGGCGATTGAGGCCCGCGGGCAGATGGCCGGACATGCCGGTGGCCGCGCGCTGCTGACGCAGCTTGTCGAGCTTGGCGTCGCCGCCGGTGATGCGGATGCGATCGCCGCTGCCGCCAGCATGGTGGCCGACCGCAACATGACCATCTCGCAGGGTGGGCTGAAGGCGCTGATCCACAGCGAGGATGCGGCGCGGGAACAGGCGTTGCAGGCGTTTCATGACCGCTGGCAAGCGGATTCGCTGGTGATGGAGAAATGGTTCCAGATGGAATCCATGTCATCGGTCGGCGGGACGCTGGACCGGCTGGAAGAGCTGATGCGGCATCCGGGGTTCGATCCGAAGAATCCGAACAAGATCCGCGCGGTCCTGGGGGCCTTCATGATTGGCAATACGCCGGGGTTCCATGCCGCCGACGGGTCCGGCTACAGCTATATGGCTGACCGGCTGGTCGAGATTGACAAACGCAACCCGCAGATCGCGGCCCGCATGGCGCTGCCAATGACCCGCATGGCGAACTATGATCAGCCCCGTCAGGACCTGATGCGTGCGGCACTGGCCACGATCAGGGCCGGTGCGGCGTCGAATGATCTGAAAGAGGTTGTCGACAAGGCGCTTTAGCGCGCCCGTCGCGGCCGGTGTCCCTGGACTGGACTAGCGCAGAAGGAAGGCGGGAACGTGCCCTGAATCCTGCAGGGTATTGCCCTTGCAGTCAGGTGGTGCCGGCAGCTCACCAGCAACATTTTCCTTACCGCGGCGCCCGCGGCCCCGGCCCTTGCCGGAGGGTTCGGCGCGGCTCTCTGACCCGGGATCCGATTTCGCATCAGTCCGGGCATCCGGTTTCGGCTCGGCTGGAGCTTTGGCGGCCTTGGCGGACGTTTTCGCCCGCTTCGGCTTGTCCGCCTTGCCGGATTTCCGGTCATCCGGCTTCGCCGGGGCGGTCTCGCCGCCTTCGGTCAGCGGAATGGCCTTGCCGATCAGCTTCTCGATGGCCCCGACATATTTGCGGTCATCCTCGCCGGCGGCGATGGTGAAGGCGCGTCCGGACTTGCCGGCGCGGCCGGTGCGGCCGATACGGTGGACATAATCCTCGGCATTGCCGGGAACGTCGAAATTGAACACATGGCTGAGGCCGGCGATATCGAGGCCGCGCGCCGCGACATCCGAGGCGATCATCAGTGGCACCTCGCCATCCTTGAATCTCTGCAGCGCCTCGAGCCGGGCCGACTGGGTCATGTCGCCATGCAGGGCGACGGCGCTGAACTCATGCCGTTTCAGCGAGGTGACAAGGGTACTGATATCGCGCTTGCGGTTACAGAAGATCACCGCGTTCTTCACATCCTCGCCGCGCAGCAGGTCGCGAAGCGCCTCGCGCTTGCCGCGCGGGCTGGTCCAGACCAGATGCTGGGCGACGGTGTCGGCGGTCGATGCCGGCGGGGCCACCTCTATCACTTTCGGGTTGGAGACGAACTTGTCGCTCAGCTTCTTGATATCATCCGACAATGTCGCCGAGAAGAACAGCGTCTGGCGAAGCGGTGGCAGCAGGCCGACAATGCGCTCGACATCCGGGATGAACCCCATATCGAGCATGCGGTCTGCCTCGTCGATGACGAGGATCTTCACATCGGTAAGGAGCACCTTGCCGCGCTCGAAATGATCAAGCAGCCGGCCGGGCGTGGCGATCAGCACATCGACACCCTTGTCGAGGGCGGCATTCTGGTCGGCAAAGCTGACTCCGCCGATCAGCAATGCCATCGACAGCTTGTGATAGGTGCTGAATTTCTCGAAGGAGTCGGCGACCTGTGCCGCCAGCTCGCGCGTCGGCGCCAGAATCAGTGATCGCGGCAGCCGGGCCTTGGCGCGGCCCGAGGCGAGGATTTCGATCATCGGCAGCGTGAAGGAGGCGGTCTTGCCGGTGCCGGTCTGCGCGGAGCCAAGGATATCGCGACCCATCAACACATAGGGGATGGATTTTTCCTGGATCGGAGTGGGGGCCGTATAGCCGAGATCGGCGACAGCCTGGCTGAGTTCCGGGCAAAGGCCAAGATCAGAAAAATTCAACGGGAGCGTCCTTTGGCAACGTGTTTATGACCGTTTTCATAGCCATGCTCATTTACGTGTCTGTTAACGTTTTCAACATGTGCACGGGGGAGAAGCCCTTTTTCGATTTACACTGAACGGTCTCGTTGTGTTGATCGGCGGTCTTGCGCTGGGCTATTCTGTCTCGAGGTCATACAGACTTCGTGTGCAAAGGTCAATCATATTGCGGTCGCACCCTCGAGGGGGCTGGCCGGGGTCCTCCAGATGACATCATTACCAACCCCGATTTTCATTCCAGGTCTTGTCTGTACGGCCGATCTGTTCGCCGCCCAGCGCGCCGGGCTGGTCCATCCTGTCGCCCCGCTGGTCGCCGACACGCTCGGCCGTGACAGCCTTGCCGATATGGCTGGCGCGGCGCTTGACATGGTGGACGGGCCAGTTGTGCCGGTCGGGCTGTCGATGGGCGGCTATGTGGCGCTGGAGATGGCGCGCCTTGCGCCCGAGCGTATCGCCGGCCTGGCGCTTCTCAACACCGCCTATGGCACCGACGGGCCCGACAAGCGCCAGCAGCGGCTTGCCACCATCGAGATGGCGAAGAGTGACCGCTTTCGCGGCGTCACCCGGCATCTGATGAAAAGCTTTCTGTCGCCGGCGGCGATGGCGGACGAGGCGCTGGTGGCGCGGGTGATCGCGATGGCCGAGGCGGTCGGACGCGAGAATTTCATCCTGCAGCAGCAGGCCATCCTGAATCGCCGCGACCAGTCCGACACGCTGCGCCGGCTGGCGGTGCCGGCACTGGTCCTCTGCGGCAGCCTCGACACGCTGACGCCGCCGGACATCTCGCGCCAGATGGCGGCACTTGCCCCGCAGGCCGAGCTGGTGATCCTCGATGAGGTCGGGCATCTGTCGACGATGGAGGCACCGGACCGGGTCACCGCGCATCTGAACGCGTATCTGGCGCGCCTCGATGTCTAGGCGTCAGACGTCGAGATCGGCCAGAACCTCCTCGGCATGGTCGCGGATATAGCCAAAGCGCAGTTCGGCCTTCTTGCCCATCAGCGTCGAGACAAGCTGGTCGACGCCGCGGCGGGCATCGGCACCGGCGCTGTCACGGCGCGGCAGATCGACCCGCAGCAGCCGCCGGCTGGCCGGACTCATCGTCGTTTCCTTCAACTGGCCGGGCGGCATTTCGCCAAGCCCCTTGAAGCGGCTGATCTCGATCTTGCCGCGCTTGTCGAAACCGGTTTCCGTCAGTTCCTCGCGCTGCGCGTCGTCAAGCGCGTAGAGCGTGGTGCCGCCCTGCGTCATGCGATAGAGCGGCGGCTGCGCCAGAAACAGGCGCCCGGCCTCGATCAGCGCCGGCATCTCGCGATAGAAATATGTCATCAGCAGCGCCGCGATATGCGCCCCGTCGACATCGGCGTCGGTCATGATGATGATCCGGCCATAGCGCAGATCGTCGATGCGGAAATCCTTGCCGGGCCGCACGCCAAGCGCCAGCGCGAGGTCCGACAGCTCCTGGTTCGCGCCAAGCTTCTCGGTGCTGGCGCTGGCGACGTTCAGGATCTTGCCGCGCAACGGCAGCACCGCCTGGGTCTTGCGGTCGCGCGCCTGTTTCGCCGAGCCGCCGGCCGAATCCCCCTCGACAAGGAACAGCTCGGTGACATCGGTGTCGTTCGCCGTGCAGTCGGCAAGCTTGCCCGGAAGGCGCAGCCGCCGCGTCGCCGATTTGCGCGCCACCTCGCGTTCCTTCTTGCGCCGCTTGCGGTCCTCGGCGCGTTCGATGGCGGCGTCCAGCAGGAACTGCGCCCGCGCCGCGTCGGCCGCCAGCCATTGCTCGAACCTGTCGCGCGCCGCCTGTTCGGTCAGCTTCGTGGCGTCGGCCGAGACAAGCCGGTCCTTGGTCTGGCCCTGGAATTGCGGGTCGCGAAGAAACACCGACAGCATCACCGCGGTGCCGGCGAACACGTCATCGGCGGTGATATCGGCGGCCTTGCGGTTGCCGGCCAGGTCGCCGAAGCTGCGCAGCGCGCGGGTGATGGCCTGGCGGAATCCGGTCTCATGCGTGCCGCCGGACGGGGTCGGCACGGTGTTGCAGTAGGAATGGAAGAACCCGTCCTCGCCGGCGCCAAGCCAGGTGATCGCCCATTCAAATTTCTGGCCGTCAAGTTCGACCTGCGCGGCGAAAGGGGTGGAGATCAGCAGCGCTGTGTCACCGGTGGCGTCG